>Ga0153942_1000208_pt1 | contig 21483 bp, 13 predicted proteins | sample TSNJ026MetaG_FD_104731 | JGI IMG/M metagenome (GOLD analysis project Ga0153942, IMG submission 104731) | Attine ant fungus gardens microbial communities from New Jersey, USA - TSNJ026 MetaG | ecosystem: Host-associated > Fungi > Mycelium > Unclassified | place: USA: New Jersey, Brendan T. Byrne... | reverse complement strand
TGGCAGAGGATGGGTATCCTTTTACGGGAGAAGAATTGTCATTTAAAATATCACCTCTTTCTTTTTATCAGGTTAATCCGGTTCAGACGGAGAAATTGTATAGTCTTGCACTTTCTTATGCAGGACTGACCGGAAAGGAGACTGTGTGGGATTTGTATTGTGGGATTGGGACGATCTCACTGTTCCTGGCCGGACATGCCGGGAAGGTGTGCGGCGTGGAGGTAGTTCCTCAGGCTATAACGGATGCAAGGAAGAATGCTGAGAGGAATGGGATAGGGAATGTGGAATTTTTTGTGGGTAAGGTTGAGGAGGTATTGCCGAGGTTGTATGAGGAAGAGGGAATTTCGGCGGATGTGATTGTGGTGGATCCGCCCAGGAAAGGGTGCGATTTGGCTTGTTTGGAAACTATGATTCAGATGAAACCGGAGAGGATTGTGTATGTGAGTTGTGATTCGGCTACGCTGGCGAGGGATTTGCGGGTTTTGTGTGATGGGGGGTATGAGGTGAGAAGGGTTAGAGGGGTTGATTTATTTTCGCATACGGTGCATGTGGAAACGGTAGTACTGCTTTCCCACAAAAAGCCAGACAGTCATATCAACGTAAGAGTCGAGTTTGGCGAGGGTGAGGGCAAAGTACCGCTTGATAAGATTGCGGAAAGAGCCGAAGCATATAAGCCAAAGGAGCGAGTTACTATAAGATGATAAAGGAGTACATAGAAGCGAAATATGGCTTCAAGGTACATACCGTTTATATAGCAGAGGTAAAAAGGTCTTTAGGCTTGCCTATGTATGATGCTCCTAATGCGGTGGAGGAGTTGAAAAATCCGAGAAAGCATCCGACACCTATACAGGTGGAAGTAATTAAGGATACTTTGAAATATTATAAAGTTGTTTGATTACCAAATAGTAATTTAAAGAAGGGGGGCAATATCTATGAATCCATTATTTCCTGATAAACTATGGAATTACAAGAATTTTAATATGGTAACCGAACTGGATATTGCGGGCGAATTCATTTACGATGGAATGCATACTTTTAATCAGTTGGAAGTTATGGACCAAGATTCAATGCTGTTTTCATTCCTGTACCACATATCAGTTGGTTTAGAGCGTTTGCAAAAGATTATATTAGTGCTTTTTGAGAAATTCAATATGCACAATCATGTAGAATTTGAAAAGAGCTTAATAACTCATAGTCATGTTGAGCTTAATAGAAGAATCTGTAAAAGTACGGAGCTGAAATTAAATTCACGTGAGAACGATTTTTTGCAATTGCTTGCGACCTTTTATAAATCTGCAAGATATCACAGATTTAATTTTGAATCCCAATATAGCAATGAACAACAAATGATTGCTGATTTTATAGTAAAGTATATTCCAGCGAACAAGATTCAATATCATTTCATAACTAATAAAATATTGATTACTTCTGATGTGAAAGAATTTATGGGCAAAGTGATTGGAGCGATTTCTAAAAGATATTACAAACTTGTTCGTAATGGCTGCGCACGAAATAATACATATACTTATGAACTACGTAGTGGCTCAAAAGCTGAAAAAATTTTTCTTTCTAATCATCGAAACAATTCTTTACAACAGCAAAAGATAACAGAGATGATTGTTTTTAAAGAATTAATTGTTTATCTAATAAATACAAAAGATACTAGTTCTTTCTTGAGGTTTATAAAGGAAATTCAACCACTTGATTTAGACATCGGTTTGTTAAATGAATATCTATCTGAACTTAGTCAGGGTAATATTTCTCAATCATTAATAGATGAAGTAGAATATCAGTATGAAGAGAAATTATATTCAATTGAGCGAATGGAAATGGTGAATTTAATAGGTGATACCAATGTAATATTTGAATTTAAAGATATCAAAGAATGTTTTGATATGATAGAAGGTTTGATGAATGATGATTATGATTATAAAGATTTTGCTTTGCATTTTCCGAAACAGTTAGCATTAGTGGAGAATGAAAGTCCTCCTGAAGTTTTGGATGAGATTTCTGAATTGTGCAGTAATTATCTTTCTAAAAATATGTCAGATGCGAAATTTTTTCAAGAAGTGAAGAATCATCATATTAGTTTCGAAGAATGCTATAATTTTGAGAGTGAATAAATGCTCGTAAGCGTATCATTAGAAATAGTTATGCGATTATCTTTTATCCGAATTTGCACATTTGAGCATTCTGCCGCTTGAAGATATAATCAAAGCATAAGGAAGTTGCGACTATGGGGGAGAAAAAGCATCATATATATTTGGATAGCAAAGAAAGAAGCCTTTTGCTACATAGCCTTGTGGAGTTGAAAAATCAACTCATACAGCAAGGAAGATATACGGACTGCATTGACGAGCTTATCTTCAAGGTTACAGCCGCCTGTACCAAGAAAATAAAAATTGGATATTAATAACCATGCTACAACTGAGCCGCTTGTTCTTAATGAAAAGAATAAGCGGCTCAGTCTATTGATTGATACAAAGCAGATGTCATATTATAAGCAAAGGTAAGCTAGGACGTTTTTGATAAAAAATAGAAAACTACTTGACAAACTTAAAATTATACGTAAAATTATGGTATAAACATAAAGTCTGGAGGTAAAGGATTTGAACGAAATCATCTTTGATGAAAACATTGTCCGCAGGATTGTGCGAGCAATTGATAAAGCGATTGCAGATGATATTCCACAGTATTTGCAGGAACATCATAAAGAAACCAACAATGCCATTATACACCTTCGTGGTGACTATATCAACGAAAATCTTCGCAGCTTTGTTGTTACCGATGAGGTAGAGTTGATACCTTTTAAGCGGTATTCTTGGCACGGGAGGCTTTTAGCTGACCATCGCAACAAAATCACTTACAGTATAACTACTCAAAACACGCTTCATGCAATCCCAAAAAAGAAAGACCGTACACACCCACATTTTCTCCAATCTATACTTGCGCAAGAGAATGGAAATTATGAAGGTCAATATGTTCAGGAATCACTCTTTCCAATGGAGATGTTTGACGAAGAGACGCTTGAAAATGATTACAATGACATCATTGCAGGTATGTTAAATCCTTCAGAAGGGTATCGTCATTATGTGATATCTTATAATGCGGTAAAGGATGAATTGTTAGATGTGAAGTTAGAATTTCTTGACCGATATTTTTCAACTGTTGCCGAAGCCTCTTTGAATAACTACATAAACCCAGATTTCGCAAGACTCACAAATTCGGAAGTAGACGACTTAAATATCAAAACGGACTCAAACGAAAATGTGCGAGATATTTTGGGTATTAAAGCAGGCCTTCGCCCAGAATTAAAAGAGATTGAGAAAGAAGCCTAAAAATAGGTTAGGAGATATTACCTTATGGAAAAGAAGGAATTTAGGGGTGAACGGCTTAAAAACGCAAGACTATTCCGAGGGAAAACACTTACGGAATTATCTGCAATAACAGGAATCAGCAAGCAGTCCCTCTCATTATATGAAAACAATCATAACAAACCCGACTATCAAAAAAGTGGTATTATAGCTTCTGCATTACAATTTCCTTATGAGTTTTTTTTACAAGAAGATGAGTGTAAAACAACAACCGAAGTAACTTACTTTCGTTCGCTTGCCAGTGCTACAAAAATGAACCGCACTACACAAAGCCTTAAGTTAGAATTTGTTGCGAAAATGTATGAGGTGTTATTAGAGTATATAGATTTTCCAGTATTAAATCTCCCTAATGTTGATTTTACTGGTAACGATAATGAGTTTGATGATGTTGAAAATGAAAAAATGGTATTTGAAATTGAACAGATAGCGACCAGCGTAAGAGAGCATTGGGGGCTTGACGATGCACCTATCCAAAATCTCCAACTCACTTTAGAGAAGAATGGAATTATTATTACAGGCTTTGACACAAATGAAGATAAAATTGATGCTTTCAGTCAGCGAACCATATTAAATAATGGTGAAGTCTTTTTCATATGCGTTGACCAAGGTTCTAAACCTGAAGGACGTATCCGCTTTGATATGGCACATGAGTTGGGGCATATTATCTTACACCCTTGGAGCGAAAGTCTTGAACTTGTCACAAAGGAAGAATTTAAAATGCGTGAAAGGCAGGCGAATATATTTGCCAGTGCTCTTTTACTGCCAAGAAATAGTTTTGGCAATGACGTACAAGCGTATCCTACAGATTTGAAGTATTATCAATGGTTGAAGAAAAAATGGAAATCCTCCATTCAGTCAATGGCATATCGTAGCAATCAGTTAGGAATTGTTACTGATAATCAATTCCAATATATGATGCGTCAAATTTCCAAGAATGGATGGAGACAAAAAGAACCCGATGATGTCCCGTTTTACTTGAATGAAAACATATTTCAAGGTGCAATTGATTTGCTCTTTGACGAGCATATTTTATCTGCATCAAGCCTTTTGCGGCAGTTAAAACAATATGGTATTACTTTATATCCGAGAGATGTCGAAGAATTGCTTCATTTAAGAGAAGGAACACTTTATGTAGAAGAAAAGCTTCCTCGCATAGTTCATCTAAGGCAGAACGCCGAAGATGATTTATAATCCCAAACCAATTAAATAAGTTGTGTTACGACTGAGTCGTTTATTCTGCATAAGAGTAAGCGGCTTTTTTGTGTTCTCTGGGCATTTACATAGGCACCCTGACAAGGTGGCTAAATCGATTAAAATCTACCCCATTGTTTGTGAGACTAATTTCCACTGGTGAGGTATTAAGGGGTAGAATTTAAATTTTCAATTCATTAATACTTATAAATAACAATAAATAACACGAAAACAATTGTTATTAGTAGAAAATCCTAGTATAATAAAAATCGGAGTATATTAACTACAGCTTCGAGAGGTGAAAAAATGGAAGATAAATGGATAAATATCGAAGAAGCTTCGGATTATTTGGATGTTAAGTCCGTAACCGTCCGTGGATGGATTAGAAATGGAAAAGATATTCCAGCTCACAAAATCGGAAAACAATGGAAGTTCAAACGTTCTGAGCTCGATGCGTGGGTGAAAAGTGGCAAGAGTGCCATTGAATAATCTCTAAAATAATACGAAAAAGATGAAAACCGAAGGAGACAATCAAAATGGCGGTCAAGAAAACCGAACTCTATAATTCGTTATGGGCGAGTTGTGATAAATTACGTGGAGGTATGGATGCCTCACAATACAAAGATTATATTCTGACCTTGTTATTCATGAAGTATGTAACAGATAAGTATTTAGGCGATGATTGGGCCGATATAACAGTATTTGATAAAAAGCATGACCCCGAAAAAGATGTAGAAAAAAGAACAGGCTGCAGCTTTAATGATATTATTTCTCTCAAAAATAATAAAAATATTGGAGAGGGTATTGATAAAATCATTGCACGTTTTACTGAACCAAAAAAGAACAGCAGACTCAAAGGCGTAATAGATAATGTACATTTTAACGATGAAACAAAACTTGGGAAAGGGCAGGAAATGGTTGACAAGCTCACTGGAATTATCGCTATTTTTCAGCGCCCAGAATTAAATTTCAAAAACAACAAAGCGACCGGTGATGATATTATTGGTGATGCATACGAATATTTAATGCGCAATTTTGCGTCAGAAAGCGGAAAAAGCAAAGGACAGTTCTACACTCCTGCCGAAGTATCGCGCATTTTGACACAAGTAATTGGAATTGATAAATGTACTAAGCGAGATGCAGAGGTCTGTGACCCAGCGTGTGGTTCAGGTTCTCTTTTGATTAGGGCGCTTGATGCAGCACCATTTGACACTGTAAGTGGTTACGGGCAGGAAAAGGAAGGAACGACAGCGGGACTAGCTTTAATGAATGCCGTATTACATAACAAAACAACCGTCGTAATTAAATCAGGAAATACATTTTCTGACCCGCAGTTTAAAGAGAAGGGTGACGATAGTCGATTAAAAAGATTTGACTATATTGTAGCTAATCCTCCGTTTTCGCTTAAAAACTGGACAGATGGTTTGGAGGAGTATGGAAGATTTGATGGGTATGGAGATAGACCACCAGAATCTAATGGTGACTATGCATGGCTTATGCATATTCTCAAATCACTAAAAACCAATGGTAAAGCGGCGGTCGTATTACCCCATGGTGTACTTTTTAGAGGTAATTCTGAAGCAACCATTAGAAGAAATATTATAGATAAGGGATATATCAAAGGCATAATTAGTTTGCCTACAAATCTTTTCTTTGGTACAGGTATTCCTGCGTGTATCCTGATAATTGATAAAGAAGGTGCAGAAAACAGAAGCGGTATTTTTATGATTGATGCGAGTCACGGATATGTTAAGAGCGGAAATAAAAATAGACTACGCGAACAGGATATATACAGAATTGTGACAACATTTAATGGGCAGATAGAAACTGACCCTAAATTTGCTCGCTTTGTAGCAAATCAGGAGATAAAGAATAAGAATGATTATAATTTGAACATTTCCAGATATATTGATTCTTCAGATGTGGAAGATTTGCAAAGCATCCAAGCACATATTCATGGCGGAATTCCAGCAGCAGATATTGATGATTTGGAGAAGTTCTGGTCGACGTTCCCATCGTTAAAGAAAATGTTACTGAAAAAGCACAGCGAAGGATTCTATGAGCTCAATGTGGGCAAAGATGAAATTCGCCATACTATTTACATTAACGAGCAATTTTCCGAATATGGTGAAAAAGTTGATAAAGCTTATTTGGCATGGAAGAGTTATGCTTTAAAGCCATTAAGCACTGTAGATGCATCTACAGATATCAAAGAAATGGTTATTGAATTGTCACAAAAGCTGATTGACAAATTTGAACCATTGACACTTTTGAATAAATATGATGTGTACCAAGTATTTCTTGCTTACTGGAATGAAGTGCTTAATGATGATGTTACTATGATTAAGGCTGATGAAAAAACATATGGACTTGCTCGTGAAACAGAAAATGTCATGGGAGCATATACCTCTGGCAAGAAAAAGGGACAAGAAAAAGTCATTGGATGGGAGGGCGTGTTGATACCGAAAGATATTATTATTTCGGAGCTGTTCCCAGAAGAAAAGAAATCAATCGATGATGCAATTACGGTGATAGCTGAAAGTGAATCAAAATTGGTAGATCTAATTGAAAATGCAGAGGAAGGCTCTACCCTATCAGATATATCTGAAGACGGTAAAGTAAAAATAAGGGATATAGAAGCTAAACTTGAAGAGATACGCTTACATATTAAAACGGATGAAATAAAAACACTTGAGAAAATGTTGAAGAAATGGACGGATATCAAGGCTAAGAAACTTTACACCGAATATGTTAAAAAGCATCCTGAGTGCCAGAACGCCTACAATGATAAGGGTAATATTACTTTGTCTTCAATAAGAGACAGATTGGCAGAGATTCGCTTAAATGGCACTGTTCCAGAAATGTATATAGCTGATAATGATGAATTGGCAGCGGCGCTTGAACTATTGAAGAAAGTAGATGAATTTACCAAACTGGTGAAGCAGTTGGACGCTGCTCTTGATGAAAAGTGTAGAGAACGATATGCATCACTTACAGATGATGAAATTATGAACTTACTTGTAAATCGCAAGTGGTTCTACACTATTTACAATGGCATAGAAGAACTATATACAGCAGTTTCACATCATTTGGCAAATAGAATTATTGAACTTGCTGATCGTTATGAGAATACATTACCAAAACTCACATTACAGGTAGATGAGTATGAAGCCAAAGTGAAAGCTCATCTTGAAAGGATGGGATTCACATGGTAAAAGAAGGATTTAGAAAAACAGAGGCTGGTGTATTACCAAACGATTGGTCAGTGGACTATTTAGGTAAGAATTCTCTTGTGTTACGAGGGGGATCTCCAAGACCGATACAAGATTACATTACGGATTCACCCAATGGAATCAATTGGATTAAAATTGGTGATGTTAAACAAGGTGAAAAATATATTAACCATACAGAAGAGAGAATTATTCCAGAAGGTGTCTCAAGGTCAAGAACAGTGCAGTTAGGAGATTTCGTTCTTTCTAATTCGATGAGTTTTGGAAGACCTTATATTTTAAATATAAACGGTTGCATTCATGACGGATGGCTTGTGATTCAAAATTATCAAAGGACATTTGATAGGATGTATTTATATTATGCTTTATGCTCTGAATTAACATTGGGACAATACAAGAGTATGGCAGCAGGTAGCGGCGTTCAAAATCTGAATAAGGAAAAGGTAAATACAGTGGTTTTGCCTATTCCAAAAAAAGAAGAACAAACAGCCATTGCCAATACTCTATCAGATGTGGATGAACTGATAATATCTTTAGAAAAATTGATAACCAAAAAGAAGAATACCCGAACTGGTACAATACAAGAGTTGATTACAGGCAAAATACGACTGAAGGGATACACAGATAAGTGGAAAGAAATAAATCTTGCCAAGAACTCAAAACTAAAGGCAAGAATTGGATGGCAGGGATTGACTACAGATGAATATATGGATTCGGGCTATTCATATCTGATTACAGGCACCGATTTTGTAGATGGGCATATTGATTGGAAAGGGTGTCATTATGTAACTCAGGATAGGTTTTTGCAAGACCCTAATATTCAAGTATCTAATGGAGATGTTCTTATAACTAAGGATGGCACAATAGGAAAGGTTGCACTTATAGATGGTCTCACTAAGCCTGCAACATTAAATAGTGGTGTATTTGTTGTAAGACCAACCACGGCTGAATATAGCCCGAATTTTTTGTATTATGTATTGCTTTCAAATGTGTTCAGGGAATTCTTGAATAAATTATCAGCGGGTTCCACAATTAATCATTTGTATCAAAAGGATTTAGTTAATTTTAGCTTTTTTGCTCCAGATTCAATCGAAGAGCAGGAGCAGATAGCAGGATTAATCTATGATATGGATGTAGAGATAATGAAGATGAAAAAAGAGCTGGACAAATACCGCCAGATTAAGCAAGGCATGATGAATGAACTGCTGACAGGTAAAATACGACTTGTGTAAGGAGGTTGCTATATGAGTATAGGTCAACCTGAGTGTAGAACTCAGAGAGAAGTAATTAAGTTTTTTACAGACAAAAGCATCCTTGATTATGCTTATATGGGTAATCTCAAGGATAAAGTCAATAAGAACATCGATGAAAAAAGACTTACAACCTTTTTAAAGGGCCAAGGTTATGGCGCTACAACGGTAAAGCGTGCTGTGGCGGAGACCATTCGTGTAGCTGGTAACAGTGCTCAGGATATTTATAACACGAATAAAGAATTCTATGAAATCCTTAAATATGGTGTAAAAGTGAAACCAGATGCGGATTCTGCTCCTGTTACAGTTTATCTATTGGATTTTTATAAACCGACTAATAATGATTTTGCTATTGCAGAAGAAGTAACGGTCGTTCAAAATATGGAGAAGCGTCCAGACCTGGTTATATATGTGAACGGCATCGCTTTAGCGGTAATTGAATTGAAGAAGAGCAGCGTCAGCGCTTCTTTAGGTATAAGGCAGAATCTAACAAATCAAAGGAAGGAATTTATTGAATCTTTCTTTTCAACTGTTCAGTTTTGCATGGCCGGAAATGATATTGAGGGTTTACGCTACGGAACATTAAAGACAAAAGAAAAGTATTACATGGAGTGGAAATCTGACGGATTTTTTGTTAATGAAGACGAAAGAGATTCGGCTGATATTCATATACAAGAAAAGTGTATGGAATTCAATAACTTGCTTCACAAGCAGATTTATTCGATGTTTGATAAAGAGCGCTTTATTGATTTAATTCACAATTTTGTTGTTTTCGATAAAGGTATCAAAAAGGTGTGTCGTTATAATCAGTATTATGGAATTAAGCGTGCGCAAAAACGGCTGGCAAAAAGGAAGAACGGTATTATCTGGCACACACAAGGTAGTGGAAAAACTTTGACCATGGTATGGTTTTCTAAATGGATTCTTGCTAACAATTCGAGTGCACGGGTTTTAATAGTCACAGACCGTGATGAGTTAGATGAACAAATTGAAAAAACATTTGTTGGTGTAAATGAAAAGATAATTCGTACCAAGAGCGGAAAAGATTTAGTTGAACGTCTCAATAAATATGATGATTCGTTGATGTGTTCGCTTGTCCACAAATTTGGTAAGCGTGGTGGAGAAGCCAGCGAAGCTGATTATGAAAAATACATTGAGGAATTAAAAAAGTCATTACCATCTGATTTTTCTGCAAAGGGCGAATTATGTGTATTCGTAGATGAGTGTCATAGAACTCAATCTGGAAAACTTCACATAGCAATGGAGACCTTGATGCCAAATGCTGTATTTATTGGATTCACAGGAACACCACTATTAAAAAAAGATAAAGCTACAAGCAACGAAGTCTTCGGTTCATATATTCACAGTTATAAATACGATGAAGCTGTGGCAGACGGTGTCGTTTTGGATTTGAGATATGAATATCGTGATATACCACAGGAACTGTCATCCCAGGATAAGGTTGACCAGTGGTTTGATATCAAAACTCGTGGACTTTCACCTCGTGCTAAGGCAAAACTTAAAGCCAAGTGGGGCAACATGCAGAAGGTTTATAGTTCTCGTTCACGATTAAGCAAGGTGGCTTGGGATATCGTACAAGATTTTGAATTAAAGTCTAGACTTGAGGATGGCAACGGCAATGCTATTCTTGTGGCAGATTCTATCTATACTGCCTGCAAGTATTATGAAATATTTTTGTCACTGGGATTCAAAAAATGCGCCATTATTTCATCATATACACCGATGCCAGGAGATTTAAGAACGGATACCGTTAGTGATGAAGATGACACGGAGACTTTTGAAAAATATGAAATCTATTTGAAGATGCTCGGTCTTGACCCTGAGAACTTGCCGGAAAAAACATCTATACAAAAACGTGTGGAGGATTTTGAAGAACAGGCAAAAAAGAAATTTGTCGAAGAACCAGCAAATATGAAACTGTTGATAGTGATCGATAAATTGCTCACGGGATTTGATGCGCCTCCATGTACATATCTTTATATTGATAAAAGCATGCATGACCATGGACTTTTCCAGGCAATTTGCCGAGTTAACAGACTTGATGGTGATACTAAGGAATTTGGATACATTGTTGATTATAAACAGCTTTTTGGTGATTTGACAGATGCGGTAAATGCGTATACATCTGGTGCTTTTGAAGATTACGATGAGGAGGATGTTAAAGGCCTGATTAAAGACCGCAGTTCTGAAGCAAATAAACACTTTACTGAAGTCTATGATGAAATTGAAGATTTATGTGAAGGTGTGGAAGAACCGCGTGGAGACCTTCAGTATATGCATTACTTCTGTGGAAGTGAATCAAATGACCAAGAGACTGAAGAGGCATATCAGCGAATGAGAGAAAAACTCTATCGTTTAGTAAGTACACTTGTGCGTACATTTGCTGAGGCCAAGCCATACCTCAGTGAGGGGCTATCATCGGCAGATATTCAAGCTTATGATGCAAAGGTGACATTCTATATTGAATTGAGAGAGTCTATTGGCAATAAAAGTGGAGATTTCCTTGATTATAAAGCATACGAGCCTGATATGCGTAAGATGATTGACAATTATATTTCAGCATCTGATAGTGTGAAAATCGGAGAATTTGATGACTTTACCCTCCTTGATTTCATTATAACTATTGGTGACGATATGACTGGAGACACAGATGGCGGTGCAAGAGAAAGTGCTGCAGAAGCAATTGAGAACAATATTCGTCGCAAGGTCGTAGAAAAGCAAAACGTGAATCCGAAATATTATGAAAAGATGTCTTATATTCTGGTTGAACTCATTATTCAAAGAAAACGAGGTGTAGAGGATTACGCCAAATTGTTGGAGAAGTATCTTGAACTCGCAAAAAATATTGAAAAACCGGAAGATAATGATGATTATCCAGAAAGTATACGTAAGAGTCACGCTTTACAGGCCCTTTATGATAATACTGGATGTGATGAACAGCTTGCACTTAAACTACATGAAGCCGTTATAAACGTAAGGCAGGCAAACTTTAGAGGTGACCCAATTAAAGAAAATCGTATCAAGAGAGAGCTCAACAAAATATTGAATGACAGAGCTGAAGTTGAACGTGTTTATAAAATTATTGAGAAACAGGAGGAGTATTAATGCAACTAGTGATGTCAGGCATTCCGATTGAAGTGCAGAAGAAAAACATAAAAAATCTTCATTTGTCTGTAAAACCGCCATATGGAACGGTTGTTATTTCTGCACCCATTACAATGAATGACAAAGCAATCGAGATGTTTGCAAGGACGAAGCTAGGCTGGATTAAAAAACAGATTGCAAGTTATGAAGCACAACCACGTACGGATAGAAGACAGTATGTATCAGGTGAAACATTGTACATATGGGGCAAGCAATACTTCTTGAAATTTGTAGAGAATCGTTCAAAGAACACTTTTGAAATATGTGGCAATAATATTATTCTTTCTATGCGTTCAGAAAGTACTGTCCGGCAGCGTGAAAGTTATGTTAGAGAACAATATCGCATTTTGCTACAACAGGAAATTAAGAGGTTGTTGCCAAAATGGGAAGAAACTACAGGATTATTCTGTGAGTCATGGCAGACGAAATACATGATAACAAAATGGGGAGCGTGCAGTGCTGACAAGAAAAAACTGTGGGTTAATCTTCAATTAGCACAAAAACCATTGGAATGTTTAAATTATGTAATTTTGCATGAGCTTATTCATCTCAAAGAACGTTCACATAATAAGATTTTTTGCGCGTATATGGATATGTATATGCCTGAGTGGAGAGAATTGCGGAAATCACTGAACGATTCCAAATTAGATTTTTATGAACAGTATGAGAAGAGCCCACTGCATAAGTTGATAGACCTAAACAATTATGAGGAGATTCATGAAGCAGCATTGAAATATTTGGATGTATCTGAAGCCGACATGGACATTGAAAATGTTGTTAATATTGAACAGGAAACGGATACCTCAGTTGTTTTTGATGTAATAATTACTTGCAGCATAGAAAAAGGCAATTCAACTAAACAAAATTTCGTAGATATCTGGTTGAGAGTTCATTGTAGGTATGGCATAGATGAAGAATTGAATGGTTTTCAAATCATTTCTTTTGGCAACTGCGAACCGGTGGAAGAATCAAATAGTGATAGATTTACTAATGAACTATTTCCTATTATTGAAAGAGATGCATTTGAGCAGGAGGCAAATAGATTTCTTGAAAAGTATTATCCAGATGCATTGAGAAAGCCTATGCCGGTTCCCATTAAGGAAATAGCTGAAAATCAAATGAATCTGAGCGTGATTGAAAATGAAGCGTTGTCAGATCAACTATCAATTATTGGATTAATTATATTTGAAAATGGAAATATTCAGGGAAAAGACCATAAGGTACTAATCAAAAATGCTATTAGGGGTAACGTGTATATTGACCCACATATCTATTATGAAAGAACTCTTGGCACTGTGAATAGTACAATCGCACACGAGTGCTATCATTGGTATAGGCATCAACCATATCATTCTCTTATGAAGATGATTGGACTGAAGGATAAAGTAGGCAAAAATATCAGATGTGCAGTTGAAACCAACACTAAGTCCAATAACCGATGGAATGCTACTGATTGGATGGAATGGCAAGCTAATGGAGTTGCAATGCATATCCTTATGCCAGCTAAACCAACAAAAGAAAAGATTGAACAATTACTCCGAGAGTATAAAATAAGCGACAGTAATCCGGAGAGTTTGTATGCACTTAATGATATGATACAAGAAATGGCTGATTTCTATGGAGTATCCAGACAAGTTGCAAAGATTCGGATGAGAGAACTTGGATATACAATTGCTGACGGAGCTTTCTCGTATGTAAACGGAAAGTACATTCAACCGTTTACGTTTGATGTAAATGCTATTACAAATAAACAAACATTTACAATATCTGTATCAGACATGCTTAAGGCATATTGCTTCAATCGCGAGTTTAGAGAAATAATTGATACTGGTAAATTTATTTATGTAGATGGTCACCTGTGCTTGGATGAAGGCAAATATGTAAGACATAATGATAAGCAAGGGCCATGTCTTACGAGTTATGCATTATCGCATATTGATGAATGCTGTTTAGTGTTTGATATTGGCTATAGCTATGAATCGAAGTATCTAATTCACAGAGATTATACGAAAATGATGTTCAAGGTTGGAAATCATCCAGCTAGTGTAGAATATACATTTGAGTTAAATACGCATAATCAAATATTGCTAGAGCAGATACAAACAGCAAAAATACGTTCAAATGCGATGAGGAGATATCCGGGCTCGTTTGCCGAAACATTAGTGCAGCTCCAAGCTGAGAGAAAACTATCAAATAAGAAATTGGCTGATGCATCCTTAGTTGGTGAAAAGACTATTCAGCGGCTAAGAAATGATGAAGAGTATCCGACTACAGTTCAATCTGTTTTAGGATTATGTGTGGGATTGAGATTATATGTTCCAGAAGCAGAAATGTTAATTGATAAGACAGACTTTAAATTGAATACCATGAAGGATGACGGATATGTCTATAAGTGTATTTTAAGAGCCTGCGCTGTTAATAGCATTTATGAAATTAATGAAATGTTGAAAGATAACGGTATTGCAGAATTAGGAAGCAGTTCATTTGAGTAAAATATAGGAACCTTGAAGGGGGGTAGTCACATGACACAACATTTATCTATCAGAGTACCTTGGAAAGACAATGGGTATTCTGGCTTGGCGTGTAACAAGCCTTGCTATAATACTGCTTGTTTGCGTCTGAAGAATATAGCTGATAGTCGTGATGATGAGGCAGAGGAAAGGCTGGCAGGATGCCCTATTGCTGGGCATGAAACAGAGATACCATGCTTGTCAGAAGGTGGTTGCTTCATGTCAGCAGATACTTATTCTAAAACAACAGTGCATCCATATAAAAAGGGAAATGGTGGTACGCATGGTCATTTCTTGGAGACCGAATTAGTGTATCCTCCGTATTCACTTCCAGCGAGACCGTTTGGCTGGACGATGCTGAGAAAAGGTGATGACCGAGACGATGCCAACATTGCAAGGTTGGCAGAACGTCTTGGAATTGATTATGACCCAGCGAGAGAGCCGGATTTGCCATTCATAACGAACTGGGTTCAGGATGCAACTAACCAAAGAACTATCTTCAAATCTTTCTATGAGGATGTGCAGATTGGTAGCTCACTGGTGATTCCATACGCAAAGCAGGTTCCTTTTATTGATGATGTAAAGCGTGTTGTTATGGGCATTGGTGTGGTGACTTCTCTGAAGGAGCCACCTGAGCATAATCATACAGATGCAGGAACACTACGCTCTATTCTTTGGGAGACAATGTTGGGTCATTCTATTCGTGATGACAGAAAAAATGGATTCCTTCTTCCATATCGTGAGATGATGGAGTATGCTGAGGTGCATCCGGATTTCGATATGAATGCCATAGTGGTATTTGCAGAAGATGACTATTTTAAAGAGTTTTCATATGCGACAGAGCAGCTATCTTATGATGCTGTTATTAGCGTATTACTCCAGACAATCAAAGTACTTGGAATTATCAAAGAATGTATACCGGGTAATTGGAATGAATGCATTTCATGGGCGAAAGAACGTCTGCGAGAGATCTGGCTGGATAGAGGCGTGTTCCCCGGATTAGGAGCAATGCTGAATGCAGTCGGATTCCATCGTGGTGAAATTATAGCTCGGGAAGTAAAAGCATTCGTTACAGACCTTTCTGATTATGAAGCGGTTTTGCAGGGGGCATTGAATACACCGAAGGCTTTCTTCTCCTCTCTGGTATTGCAAACACTGGGCAATACAGAGATTCATACCTTCTTATCGCTTTCATGTGAGAGAAAAGAGCTGTTTTGGCTTCTTTCTCGTATGTCGCTATCAGATGCACAGGCAAAGATTGCATTTAATCCTGAATGGAGAAGAAAGTATGGCATTCAGTGCAGTGATAAAGAAATAATTGAAAACCCATATATTCTGTATGAACAGACAAGACGAAGCGCACCAGAGAGTATAATTTCTGTAAAGAAAGTGGACATGGCAGTATTCCCACCTGAAATTATAAGAAATGCAAATTCACTGCGAGAGCCGTCTGCGTTGGATTCTGAAAACGACAAAAGAAGAATCCGTGCCTATACTATCAGCCAGTTGGAATTACAGGCACTATGGGGGCATACAGTATATCCTTTGGATAAACTTGTCGAAGAGATAAATGCACTGCCGATTGAGCCGGAATGTCATGTTACGGGCGATATTATGAACAGTGTTGCTGATTTTCTACAAGAGGAACTTTCGCCAGTGGAATGTGCTGATGGCAGTAAAGCATATCAGTTGATGCGCCTGTTCGGGATTGACGAGGTCATTCGTTCTTCTATTGGCAAGCGTCTTAAGGGCAAACGCCATGAGATACAGGAGGATTGGAGAGGTATTGTAGACAGTGCCTTTGATGGTCAACAGTCTACAGAATTTGAAGAAAGAGCCAGAACCGAGAAAGTTGCAATCCTAAAAGAATTAGCAGAATCAAGGTTATCTGTTTTAATTGGTGGTGCTGGAACGGGAAAAACGACACTACTAGCTTTACTATGTAAATCACCGCAAATCCGTAATGGTGGAGTGCTGTTGTTGGCACCGACCGGAAAAGCCAGAGTGCGTATGAGTCAGGCTATGAAGCAGCAAGGCGTTGATAGTACAGCAAAGACTGTGGCACAGTTTTTGAGTGAAAGTAAGCGGTTTAATGGATATACGATGGAATATCATCTGTCAAATGAAGAAGCGCAGAATGTCCCATACACTGTTATTATTGATGAAAGTTCTATGCTAACTGAGGAGATGTTTGGTGCCTTACTGCAGGCTTTGCGCAAAAAGGCACAGCGCATCATTTTTGTGGGTGACCCTAACCAACTACCACCAATCGGAGCAGGCAGGCCTTTTGTGGATTTGGTACGGAGCCTCAACAAGGATACAACTGACTTCCCGAAGGTGGGTAAAGGATTTGGACAGTTGACCGTAACCATGCGTCAGCTATCGGATGATGGCCAACCTCGTGGAGATACAGAACTTTCCAAATGGTACACTAATGATGGAGAAAATTTGGATGACAGTATTTTCATTCAGCTACAGAGTGGTAACCTTGGAAAGCACGTGGCATTTAAGTTATGGAATACACCAGAGGAATTGGAACAGCATATCTTTGAAACAATATCTGAAGAAACAAAAATGACTGGTGTTGACGACATTAAAGGGTTTAATGTTTCTATTGGTGGCATTGTCAATGATGGATGGATGAATTTTGGCGCAGAGCCGAAGAAAGTTGAAAATTGGCAGATTCTTTCTGCATACAGAAATGATGCAGCAATCGGTACCGCCACGATAAACAGATACATTCATGAGAAGTATCGTTCACAGCAGATGCTTACTCTGAAGGATTGCAAAGTGCGTGGAACAAGGCATATTCTCGGAACGGATGGCATCGTATTTGGTGACAAAGTTATTAATATCCGTAATCAAAAAATGAAGGGATATAATACGCAGACCCGTTCAGCAGAAGATGGATATGTAGCAAACGGTGAAGTTGGTATCGTTGAGCGCATCTGGGAAAAACCGAAAGCAAAGAAAAATACACATCAGGTGGTATTTTCTTCTCAGCCTACTTACAATTATAACTGGCCATCGGTAGTTTCTGATGAAGGAACATCTGAATTGGAATTGGCATATGCACTAACCGTACATAAAGCACAAGGTAGCGAATTTGGAAAGGCTATTCTTGTTCTTGGTGAGCCGGGTGGAATGCTTTCTAAGGAGTTATTGTATACAGCAATTACAAGGCAGAAGGATAAGCTGGTTATTTTGTACAATGATGGTGCTTATCGTCTAAGAGATTATTCTTCAATGGCTTGTTCTGAGGTTGCTAGAAGATTCACCTGCTTGTTTGAAGTGCCAAACATTGTGGAATACAAGAGAAAGTATTATGAGCAGGCATTGATTCATCGCACTCTGAAGGGTGACGTGGTACGCTCGAAATCAGAAGTCATAATTGCAAATATGCTGTTTGAAGCCGGAATTGAGTATGAATATGAAAAAGAACTTGATTTAGGAGAAGATGGTATTCGCATACCTGACTTTACGATTGAGGACACTGAAAGCGGCACCTGCTTCTATTGGGAGCATTGTGGTATGCTGGGTGACGCCGGATACAGTAAACATTGGGAAGAAAAGAAATCTTTGTATAAAAAACATGACATCGTAGAAGACGATAACCTGATTGTTTCCAAAGACTCCCTTACCGGAGGTATTGATTCGGCTGAAATCAAACATTTGATAGACAAATATTTAATGTAAGAAGATGATATAAATTTTGACTTTATGAAAGATGATTTCAGAGACAAGATTATACTGTTAATTATACCCAATTTAATTAATGAAACCTAGGCACGTTTCCAAATAAAAGAACTGATTATGGATAGTCAGTATGTGATAGGAAAGGATAAGGCTGTGGAATTAATTGAGATAGAATCACGATTAACTCATCCAATCAAGTTAGTTAATTCTTTGCCGTGGAGATTTGTACCATTAAGGATAAACAACGAATCAATTGGTAAATTTATGCCTTCAAGTATTACCTTATTAGCAATGAGAAAATGTATTTCTGATTGTTTATCAAACTTATGCTCAAGATATTCCTTTATATTATCTGGTATTTTCCCTTGAAGATATATTATGCCCTTTTTAAGAAACTCGATAGCGTAAAAATCTTCGTGAACATAATTTTTAAGATTATCAATAACCTCTCTTATCCCGCTAGTAAGCGGTGGCGTTTCATAAGTGTTAGACAGAGCTTTTGCAAACTGCTCGATTTTTCTTGGTGAATAAAGATAGCAGAATGTCTTATTAGTTTTATGTTTATAAATGTATTCAAAAATATTGTGGCAATGGTCTATTTCATAAAATCTATCTACAAATCGATTATACTTAAAGACAGCCCCGCTAAGTCGATATTCATGGTATTCAGGTTCTTTGATGCTAAAAGTTATTCTTTGCTCAAAGATATTTTGGTCATGCGTAATTTTTAAATTATCAGTATCTGAGATCAATGGCGACAAATATATTGTCCTAGAATTTTCGTTTTGCAAGTGGTTTATTTTAATAAGCCGTGACAGTAGAACAGAACGTGAATCTCGTTCTAGCAACCGATGCGCCTCATCAATATACAGAATATCAAAAGAAATCTCCTGCTTTTCGAGTAGTCTTAATGCACGTTCTTGCGTAAAAACTGCAACAAAACGCTCCTCTCCATCAAACATCTCGTTATGTATTATAATCTTAACACCAAGATCCGCTTTGCGTATTGCACGATATGTTTGCATTAATAATGATTTTGTAGGGACTATTATTGCAACGCGCTTAGCAGTATCTTTATTCGCAGCAATGTGTTCTATGATTATATTGCTTTTTCCAAATGATGTTGGTGCAATAAAGCTTATCTCGCTATGCGAGGAAGCGATAATTCTATCGTGGGTTAGCCTTTGTTCCAAGGTTTCAACGAGCGTGTTTTTTCCAAATTGCAAACTAATCTGATATGGCAATATAGAAGAAATATTATTAAACGTGATTAGCCCATCGGAAGTAATGGCTTGTGCGATTGGGTAAAATCCCATATTAACACAGAAATCATATAAAGGTTCAAAATCAGAAAAGCTCAAGGAATACTTCAAAATAATATAGTACGCCATTTCTATATAAGATGTTAAACGCCTATCTTTCTCATATTTTTTGATTAGTATTACAGCGCAAGTAAAGATATATGTTTTTCATCATCCGACAACATTTGAGGGCTAACCGTCAATTTTTCATAACGCTTGAATATAAGTCTAAAGATTTCATACTTTGTATGTATTTTACGTCATCCATACTTAACCCTCCTAACTTATATAATCTAGAAATAAATTGATAGATTTATGCGTAACACAGATTGCATGAATTTGTTTTCCGGTAAACTTGTCGGCAATTGCTTGTATATCAATCAATACATCATTATGTAGAGGAGGATTCCATACACCGGCTAAAAAGACTGTCCCACAGGGCATTGTATTGAACTTTTCTAGCGAATTATAATGACCATTAGTAAAGTCATCAGAAAGTGATTTGATGTTCCGGCGAATTTTGTCCGAAGCCCCTACATCATAATGGCTTGCATGTGAATACGCATTTCTCCACGGGTTATTGGGAACCTTGCCTGTCTTTGGAATTGCTTTCCCCATTACTTTATCATCTAAATCATTCATTGCGAGCTGGATTTTATTTGCATGAGAAATGCCATTAGTATTAATAGAGCCTGATTTGCTTTCCATTAGCCATTCGTCACCGTTATGCGAATAGTATCCGCCAAAACCTTTCTTTATTGAACCTTCCTCAAGATTAAGAAAAAGGCACTCTTGCTTAAACCCAGATAAGGTAATATACAAATGAACAAAAAATTCAGCAGTTGCTCCCATAATCCATGTATCGTTTTTACTTGCATACAGGGTGGCAACCAGCTTTTTTACGGTCGGCAAGGGCGAACCCGATTTCCCTTCGCAGATAGAAACAAAATTGTCATCTAGAACCACCCTCACATCACCATTCAGGTGCTCAATATCAATTATTGTTAACTTCGTATTGCTAGTGATTTTATGTTCTGAATAAACGAATGGATTCATGTTCTATCTCCATTCCCGATTGAATAATTCGATCTATCAATACGACAAATGTGTTGCTTACTGCTTAAAAGAACTGCTCTTTATTGCACGTTTTCAATTTTATCTTTCAACTTTAATCTAAGAGATTTTGATATAGGATATCCCTTGACTTTTTTTAATATGCTATCCTTTGTTTCGCCCTTTTTATAAAGTTCCTTTACAACTGCACTAAAAATAGAGTCTATGCCAAATTCAGTTATTCCTTGAGATAATAGACCAATTACTCCTAAGAAAGCAATACCACCTAGCATCCCAGCAGGCCCTAACGCCGCCAAAGCTGCTGTTATTGCTGCTGCACCGCTTAAACCAGTTGCACCCATTGCAATTATTAAGATTAATCCGGGCACGCCTAGTGCCGCTACTTTTGAAATTACTTTATCCATAGAAATTTTCTCCTTATTATCGCATTATAGTCATTACCCGTACCAGTCATTTTCCGACTTCGAATTTGAGTATAGCTAAATCGGCATTTTATCCTATCGACAGTATTTTGGTTATAAATACCATAATAATTATATATGATATAAGATATATATACAAGCGAACTACGTTATGTTTTGATTTTATTCTTGCAAAAGATACAATTTTTTTTACGTCCTTACTTGACACCTGCTGACCATTAAAACAGCTCCGATATTGCCTTAAATATGCTCATATAAAAATATAGTTGT
>Ga0153942_1000204_pt1 | contig 21706 bp, 21 predicted proteins | sample TSNJ026MetaG_FD_104731 | JGI IMG/M metagenome (GOLD analysis project Ga0153942, IMG submission 104731) | Attine ant fungus gardens microbial communities from New Jersey, USA - TSNJ026 MetaG | ecosystem: Host-associated > Fungi > Mycelium > Unclassified | place: USA: New Jersey, Brendan T. Byrne... | reverse complement strand
TGGTCACAAGTGTGTATAACCTCTTTCCTGCCTTTGGCCTATCATCATCAACATCCGATCTTTTGGCAAGAATTCGCTCCTTGAACTGTTTCTTCTGTATCTTCCTCGCTTCCTCTTATTGTATCTCTTCTCTCCGTTCTTTCTCATGTTCCGTTGTTGTCCAGTTTCTTTCTTTCGGTCCTTGTGATATCTTTCTTGTGATTCATCGACCCATTTGGCATCGACACCCATCTCCTCATTGCATACTTTAACTTACATGTACTGCAAACATTCGTAATTCTTTATTTATTTTTGTCAAGATGGGTGTCTTGTGCGGTCTGTAATTGATCCTGAGCTTCCTATTTTTATATCGTGCATTACACAGTTATGACTTGTTCCCTTCTTTTTCTCTCTCTGTATATGACTTGATCCTCTCGTTAGTTCTCTCTTTCTTTCTTTACCTGTTGTCTTTTGTCTTGGTCATAGTAGGTGGCATCGCTCATGAAGTGTATTTTTTGGCAAGCAAATAGAAATTTAGTAATGTGACTTTTGGGAAATGATTTGTCTCGCCTTCTCTGTGGTTATATGTGATGAATGGGTGATTCGAATGTGTCTGTTTGTCTACTTTTTTGAGTTCTTGATTGAGTCATGAGCTCGTCTGCTTGTTTATTTTGACAAAAAAATGAAGATTTATGTCCCAGCGTTATCGTGGTCCTGCTTTAGCTTGAGACACAGTGAGTTGTAAGATCCTCTGATCTGTCGCACCCTGTGTTTGTTTGAAGTGTTATCCCAGAGGGAAAACCTTACAGAGGCTCATAAATGTGGTCAATTAGGAGGACAGAATTTCATGAAATCATAAATAGGAGGTCTGCCCTCCTCCCATTGTTGTTCAGCCATTTATACGGGACATCTACAGAAAATGTGTTTATGCGTCTCCACAGCTGGCAGCACGCGCAAGCATTTTAAGTACCCCCTGACTCGGAATGAGCCGATCGGGGTATGATATACCACGGACAAACCTAGCAGTAACACAGTAGTTTTCAGTGGTACAATCGTCTCATGGTTTTGTCTCCATCGTTTTCGAGTTTAAGAAATCCTGAGCCTCTTTACACAGGTTTCTATGAGCATGTGTTTCTCAATGCTAGAGTTTATAAATAGAATTTTGAAAAGTACATTGCTAGATGATTGTCCCGTGAGAAGATGAATTGATATCACTTTTTATCAAACGCTATCTTTTACTGTGTGTCCAGCTTACGAGTCCGAGAATAACAGAATTATATTATTCTTCTGGTTCTCTGGTCCTGGACAGATGGAGATGATGACTCATGGTGGCCAACCAGTTGCCGTGCGACTGGGCGGACTTTCTGGCAGGGCGGCAGAAAGACACCTCAATTTAATGGAGAGACTCCTGGATGGAACAAAAGAACTCATGTAAGCTGTTATCTATCTGCTCTTTATCTCTCTTTATGACTGAGGATGTTTAGACCGGTCCGCGATACCCTTTGGTTTCTCAGGCTCCTTCCTGCTTTTTCGATTGTGTTACTGCTCGTACAATATTCTCATGGAAAATTTCACCCATACACAAAATCTTCCAACCAAGAATGCCTATCAGGCTTTCCTAATCTTGTGAAGCGGCATGGTGGACCAACCATTCTCACCTTCAACGTCTCTCGCTTGTTCGGATGTATTGGACTGCTCCTTACTGCTGTCTGCTTGGAGGTCAGAGACCTTTCCGATACGAGGATGCTTGAAATAGCCCATGGAATGATTCCATTCTACGTGCGCACTGGTTTCTCTCGGATTTACCAATCATCAACTGATAACTGTGGGCAGGTCTATTCTTTATTCGTCGCTTCTGCCTCTGTCTTTGGTGATAAATGGAGGATCTCATTCAGTCGGCATTGCTTTGTCCTTCTGTTAAGTGCGCTTACAGTGGACGTATATCGCAATATATGGCCTCTAGTGAAGTATGCAGGAGATCCTGCTGATGCTGGAGAAGGTCCTCTGTTATGGGTTAGATTTGGTTTACTCATGATCACTGCAATCATAATCCCACTATTTTCTCCCCGGAAATATGTACCAGTCAACCCTGAGGTATGAGTATATCACCTGGGTTGCTTTGGGCGGATGGTTAATGGAAAGCCCTAGGAACCTGCTAAGGAAATTAATCCAGAACAAACGGCATCTCTCTTTTCATTGATGGTCTATACGTTTTTAGACCCGTTGCTTTTCCTTGCGGCTCGTCTTCCTCATCTGAGACATGACCAGCTTTTCCCACTTGCAGATTACGACTACTCAAGAAATACGACGAAAAGAGCTTTTCCTGTGATTATCTTCCTCTACTTGCTTCACCTTGACTAAACCATGTTTTAGCATCTGGATGTTTTTCAGGGCGCGAAGAAACATCATCTTTTCTTTGGTCTTATGCGAACATATCGTGAGTCTGTTCCCTGAGCAAAGGCAGCATTGTCCTCACAAATTGACTTCAAGGTTACGAATACTCCGTTCTCGCTTTCACGGTCTTAGTTCAGGTCATTGCAAACTTTGCTTCGCCAATTGGTATTAACATGATACTGGAGTGAGTTTTGCAACAGCGCATCACTGCGTCATTTGACTCATGGTCCTAGTTATATTGAGACTGGTGGGCGTAATGCCACTGTGAAACCTTGGTTCTGGATCCTTTGGTTGTTCTGTGGCCCTATGATGGAGTCGTTTGGTCGCCAATGGTACATCTTTACCGCCACTAGGATGCTCGTTCATACCGAAGGACTCCTCACCCAGCTCATCTTTGAGCACAGTCTACGACTTCGGATGAAAGCGGAAGTTTCTGGGAATTCTGATAGCGGGCCAAGTGCTTCTGCGGTGCTGAGACATGATCATCGTCGTCCTCAGGCAGATAACTTGGTTGGAAAAATCAATAACTTAGCCACAACTGACATGGCCAATGTGGTTGGGGCTAGAGACTTCTTATTTCTCAGTGAGCACAGCGTATATTGACTTGTAGTCTGACTTGATATGGTGTAGCGTTGTTTCATCCCCTACAGATAATTCTGGCAGTTGTTTTCTTGTATCAGGTTCTGGGATCAAGGTATTTTAACATCCTCCCCTGATTCCAACAGTCTCATATGCGCAAAATGTAGTTCCTTTGTTGGGTTAGCTACCATAGTGGCAATGGCACCTATTCCAGTCATCATGGCGAAGATGATTCAAACGGTCCAAATTGAGAGAATGAAAATGGTAAACGACTCGTAAATCATAACAGAGGATGTATGTACCAATTAATCTGATCTACAGACGGACTCCAGGGTGCAGGCTGTCACAGAAAGTAAGTATTATTGATCTCCACTTTTTGGCTATTGAGCCTTCTCCCAGCCTGTAGTGTCTTAAGGATGTTAAAGCTATTTGGATGGGAATCTGAAATGCATGAAAGGATTGCCGCTCGTCGAGAGGAAGAAGTGAAGTGGTTGTGGAAGCGCAAGTTCTACGACGTAATCATCGCTATCGTTAAGTGCGTACTCAGTCATATTAGTAGAATGATATTTTATACCGGCCCTCGGCAGCTTTCTGATCCCTGCTTTGACTATGCTCGCTACATATGCATCTCATACACTTATATGGAAAGAAGATTTAAGTGGTACGTCAATCGCAATCTTCAATTGCGACGCATACCAAGCTATCTGAAAGCGGCCAAGGTGTTTTCGAGTATGGCTGTTTTCACCCTCTTTCGTCGATCCCTTTCTGCCTCTTTTCAAGGGCTTTCGTTATTTATTGAAGGTTAGAAACACGACCTGTCTTTTGATCTATCTTTGATGTCTTCGTAGGCAAAGTGTCATTGGACCGCTTGACGGATTTCATGCAAAACACAGAGCTTCTTGACTTCATGCAGCCACCTTCTGAACAGGCCCATCATGATATCGTAAATGAGCCACCTCCAGGGGTCATTGGATTTCATGATGCGGATTTTGTCTGGTCCCAGAATCACGCTGTGGATCCGCAGGCGTTTACGCTTCGCATCAAAGGGGAATTACAGTTCAAACAGGGTGGAATCAATCTGATAATTGGACCAACGTGAGAAAAACCCTATGAATGTAGATTCACAGGAATCTTGATGTGTCTGGTCCTAGTGGGTCGGGGAAGACATCTGTATTGATGGCACTTTTGGGCGAGATGCACTTTTTACCGACTCAACTCAACTCATGGTACGGACTTCCACGAGAGAAGGGCATCGGCTATGTTGCACAGGAGTCTTGGGTCCAGAATGACACCATCCGGGGCAATATTCTATTTGGAGCGACTTGGGATGAGGAGCGATACAAGGCCGGTATGTGTTTGTTCATTTTCAATATCACATCCGTAAACATCTACTATCTGGTACAGTTCTCTATCAGTGTGCCCTTGAACGTGATTTAGAGCTTTTTGAGGCTGGAGATATGACTGAAGTAGGCGAAAAGGGCCTGAGCCTGAGGTCGGTCTTATACTCCGGTGCTGTACCGCTGTCATGGTTCGACTAACACTCTGCAGTGGAGGCCAGAAAGTTCGTATCTGCTTGTACCGGTTTACATGACATTCTTAAACTGGCAATCTTAGGCCAGGATCACTCTTGCTCGAGCTGTTTACTCCCAAGCGCAAATTCTCCTGCTTGACGATATCCTGGCTGCATTAGATGTTCACACGTAAGTAAATGGACGGTCATTATCCAGATGGTTCACTTGATGGCTAACAGATCGGCATGGATTGTGGAGCACTGCTTAAGCGGAAATTTAATCAAAGGAAGAACCGTTCTCCTCGTGGTAAGCCCATTAGCTTCTGTTGACATAATTTCGACTGATCTAGATCCTGTAGACACATAATATAGCCTTGACAAGTGACCTCGCTGATTTCATTGTCTCTCTTGGTGGCAATGGAACTATTCTTAGTCAAGGAACCGATATGTCTGTAGCGATCTCAGGGAACTTTAAGCTGATTTCGGAAATGAAAAATAGCGAGGAATGTCAAGATACCAGGGAAGTGGCCAGCGATCGCAAGGAGGATCCAATACCCGCGGACGGTGTGGCTCAGGGAAAGCTTATTGTAGCTGAGGATATCCAGCAAGGGCATATTACATGGAAAGCCATGAAGCTCTTCTTCTCGGCTGTCGGTGGCAGCTACCCAATCCTATTCTTCTGTGCGTTTTCTTTTGGCCTGCTTCTGGTTGATTTAAGCACAATGTTCCAAACATACCTCCTTGGATACTGGGGTTCCCAGTATACCGAAGCAGACCCGAAAAAGATTAACCCTTTCTTGTATGTTTTATTTTTCGGTCGCGGAATAGCTTCTCAATCCCTTCTTCAGCTACCTAAGTGGATATTGTCTCATCTTGGTCATATCGGTTATCAGCTCTGCATTTTCCGATCTCCTGTACCTACATGGCGTTTTTCGAGCATGTATTACTATTCACAAACGACTGGTTGATGCAATCCTGGGTACAACTTTCAGGTTTCGTTCTACCGTCCAAAAAGAGGTATTCCGTCGTTAACACTCCAACGCAGGTGGCTTGATGAAACCCCAACATCTCGAATCATCACGAGATGTACACAAGACATTCAAGCGGTTGATGGACCTATAGCACAATGGACTCTGATCCTCGTTGAATTTACCATTGCAATGTCCACTAAACTCATAGTGATTGTGATGTTTAGCCCAGCTTTCCTCTTGCCTTCTTTATTCGTGGCTGTAGTTGGTGCCAGAACAGCAGATTATTACCTCAAAGCGCAGTTATCGGTCAAACGGGAAATGAGGTCAGCATTGGTACCGCTAATATTGCGTGTTTACTGGTTTACTGATACAGGTCCGTAGCAATGCCAAAGCCCCGGTTCTCGCTCATTTTGGTGCTGCAATTTCTGGCTTAAGTCTGAATGTTCAATATTTACTTTATCTGTTGTTAACACTTTTTGATAGCATCTATTCGTGCTTATGGCGCCCAGGATGCTTTCAGGCAGGAGTCACTCAATCGTATCGACTACTATAGTAGAGCCGCGAGGGTGTCATATAACCTTAACCGCTGGGTTTCTATTCGAATTGACGTGCTCGGTGCTCTCTTCATGTCAACTTTGGCGGCATATCTTGTTTATGGAAGTTCTACCAATGCAGAAAATACTGGGTTCACTTTAAATATGGCGATAGACTTCTGCAATATGATTCTGTATTGGGTCCGAGTTTTCAATGATCTGGAGGTGCAGGCAAATAGGTGAGTATAGTCTTTGATATGTAATTTTACTGACGGTTGATAATTAGTCTGGAGCGTATCCAAGGATATCTCGAGATTGAACAGGAGCAGAAACCGAAGGAAGGTGGGGTCCCTCCAGCTGCTTGGCCAACCAGTGGTCACTTGTGTGTTGAGAACTTGAAAGCACGTTATTCAAAGGTGTGCCACCATTTCGAGGCAGTGGGACCAACAAAAACTAAATCATGCCCAAGGGTGGACCTAGTGTATTACACGGCCTTACTTTTGAGGTGAAATCTGGAGAGCGCGTGGGAGTAGGTGAGTATTTATTTCAATTGAGTCAGATCATCGGAATATGGCTGATTGCTGATTCAGTGGGTCGAACTGGGAGCGGAAAGGTGTGTCAAGAGCATAGGCATACACTGAACTCACCTTAGTTGTATCCAGAGTTCTTTAATGCTTTCCCTTCTTCGATGCATCGTAGTTGATGGAGACGTATATTTCGATGGTGTCAACACCAACACTATCAACCTCGATATCCTACGCTCCAAAATAACAATCATTCCACAGATTGTAAGCCCCCTCCCGCATGTTTTCATGTCAACTAATACCCCATACATAAAGCCTGAACTCATCAGTGGTACTCTGAGGAGGAATTTGGATCCGTTCGAGCAAATTGATGATGCAGCACTGAACGCTGCCCTTCGGGCATCTGGGCTGTCCTCGTTGCAATCAGAAGATGACGAGAAACGACTGACCTTAGACAGTCAGATTTCAAGCGGAGGGTCCAATCTATCTGTTGGTCAACGTCAGATATTAGCTCTGGCAAGAGCGATGGTAAGAGAGAGCAAGTTGTTGATTCTTGATGAAGGTATGGTTAGCATTGCAGTCAGTAGCTGGTGGTTGCTGATACGAGTTATACATTTTAGCCACATCTGCTATTGGTGAGCCGCACCAGATAATGATTAAGATATAGGCTCAAAGTTTGCTTGGGCAGATTACAAGACTGATACCATCATCCAACAATCCCTTCGGCATGAGCTTGGCAAGGATGTGACCATTATCACTGTTGCACATCGTCTTCAGACTATCATGGATGCTGACAAAATCGTGAGCGTCGACACTGGTCCTTCCTCTCAACGCTATTGACCGAAACTTTCATTTCAGCTTGTCCTGGATGCTGGCAACATAGTGAGTCGACTTCGTCATCTAACCGAACAGAAACCTGACTGTTGCTCTAGGTTGAATATGATTCTCCAGCAACGCTTCTAGCAAGACCATCTGGATATTTCAAAGCTATGGTTGATGGAAGTGGTGATTGTGATGCCCTCTATGCAATGGTACATCGGCCTAGTCCCATTTGAGCTCAATGCGCGAATCAGGTAGTGCGGATCTATTTTGATGGAATTACCAATCAGGAAACAAAATGTTCAAAAAATTCTCAAGGTACACTTCCTCACGTGGTGCCTTTACTCTTGTGGCAACGATGTTGAAATCTAAAGAACTGAGAATAAGATGGAATGGATTCTTGCTTACACGTCGAGCCTATCTTCTGAGTTGACAGAGGCACCGACAGAAGCCGAACATTGATAGGAGCAACAGAATTTTAGCATGTAATCGGTGAGATACGAAAGTACAAATGATCAATACCGAAGTATAAAGGTCAAGTCAATGATAAAATGGAACTGCAGCAATCATGATAATTGGAGGTACGCAAGGAACGATAGCAATAAGACACATGTAGTATAGGGAAGTGATGATGATGTAGCATGCCATGAGGTAGCGCTAGCGGAAGTGACGTTAATGGAAGGTGGTCCTGAAGAAGAGTACGCACGAGGATGTTGGTGGAGACTGTGATATCCGGACGTCCAAAACGGCAACTAGCCCATCTACAGCATTCCTTCCATCTGCAGGTACAGTGATGTTATGGTTTATCCCAACGCTAGTATTCGAAAGGAGTCCCGAAATGTAACGAATGTCTGTTTCGTAGGTATACCCATTATTTGAGGTCGTACCTGTGTAGGTTGTGCCATCCGTGATGTTGGGAGTAGATAACATCGATTGAGTAATATTGCCTACGAGCCAGTCGCTAGTGTAGAGATAAAGACGTAAATCACAGAGGATAAAGAGAGGGATCTAGACGAACCGTGCAAGGTTATATCCATCAGGTATAATATCATGTTGTTCTGTCAATGACGAAGATAAATGAGCGGAGTGTTTCAAAAGAAACCGAGAACAAAGAGAAAAACACACGAGAGATTGGCTTCTCGTATGACAAAGCCATGAACACGGCACCACTACAGGCAGAATCGTCGTCAGCGAGCAGATTTGAAGTGCAGCGCTTTCCAACTGAAAAATCAGCGAGCGTACCTATTAGCAGACGAGCCATCCTGTATCCAATACCGAAAGTGGTTACCCCCTTGAATGGTCTCTTTGCATGTGCCGAACTCTGGATCACCATAGTCCCAACGAATGACACCAGTTTCGTTTTCTATGATAAGAACAATTGTAAGATGAGTCGGCATGAGAGAAATCAAAATTTACGCACTAGAACCATTTCCATCACCCAGATTGGCTGCTTGGTCTGACCCTGAATGTTGCCCCAAACATTCTCCAGAGAAACCGAACGACCTGAACATGGATGCCAGTAGATCAATCAACCCTAGGACAAAAAGCTTCCGGCCAGAAAAGTGACAAACATAAAGTAGTTGAGTAGTCCACCGTCGACCTCTGCATTCACTAGAACACGAGGATCCGAGTTTCCAGAAATTATTGCGTTTAATGGTTCGCCCATGCCCATTGGGAATGTCACAGGTATTTGCTAGAAATATTCAAGCCGGTTGCCATTGTCAAAAGGCACAGCATACCGTTAGCATACTGCCACCAGAGTCCAGTGGATTGTAAAATCCTTCTGGGGGTACATTCCTCTGGTCCCCTCGTATCCGTAGCGTAAACGCACGCTTCCAGTTCCAACTTCGGTAATCAAGGGATAGACAAAGTGAGTGAGTGGGTAACATCAGAATGACATAGGACATCAGGAGCATGCTTGAGCGCATTAGGATAGACGATGAACGAGTGAAGGGTTTTGAAGTAAGCAACAGAAAGAGAAGGATTGAAATAGTCAATTGTCATACTCTCAAAGTTGGTATCACTTACGTAATTGCTCTCTATAGCACTAGTGGCGCAACATGAAAGGTATCTATCTATACCGATGGACTACTATATATAATTTTTACAACCCTAGTCAATGATCTCTAGGTCTCCATATGGTTTTGCTTTGAAGAACGATTCGTCGAAGTAATGTACACGAATGTAACCGTCTTCCCCTCCCGACGCATAGCAAGTTCCTCTTGGGTGTACGGCAATACTGATATTTCCCGTAGCAAGTTAGTACAGAGCAGTGCATAATTCAAGTAAAATTGCATGCGCACGTATTGATGGGACCAAAGTGGCCTTTAACACGACCGACTTCCTCCTCGAAAATTTTGTGCCAGAAACGAGTTTCAAATTTACCCTGGCGTAACGAGGTTGTGGTAACGTTCATAGCCTCTTGACCGCCACCTAGGAGTACCTATGAACCAAAGAGAATGAGAAAACATCTATTCTTAGATATTCTACTTAAAGAACTCACATAAGGGTAACAGGGCAGAATAGATGCACTATTCAGCGGCGTTTCTGTCGTAAAGGTTTTAAGGACTTGCAGCGTCTTAGTATCATGTATCTTAAAATGTTAATCAGCATCCAAAGCCAACCTGACCATAAAAAACGAGTCTGTCCAGATACTCACTCGAGCAGACTTGTCCTTGCTGCTTGTAATACAATACGTCCTATCTTTACTCAACTGGAGATCAGTCACAGTATCGCCATGTGCTCTTTCATTGCTATTCAGCTCTTCTCCACTCTTCACATCAAACAATGCAACCTTGCCCGACTCGTGGCCAGTGAAGATGACACCTGGAGCATTGGTGAATGCGCAGACCGTCGCTTTTGAACCTATAGGGTTAAAGAAATAAAGTGATTCCTTCGATTCTAATTGTTCAGAACCAATAAAATTAATTCATCAGATGAAACATGAAGAATTCATGACTCACGGTTAGTACCATCTCCATCCCGATTGATTTCAAAAACACGAATAGCACACTGGTAACCCATACGCTGTTCAGTGATGCATACGACCTGTGTTCCATCGTCGTTGAACGCGACACGTTTGACGGCGGTAGGGAATTCCCATGTGAACAAATTTTTTCCAGTTTGCACGGACCACAAGCGTAGGGTGTTATCAGCAGAACCAGATATCATGAATTTGCTCTCGACTTCATATCAAGAATGATTACCAATAGGCAAGCGAATGGTTCAATATGGAATTATGGTGAGATGGAAAGCAAGCCGCACCATCGACATCCAATGTCCAAACAGTCCCGTTATTCCCATCGTATGTACCCAGCCTTTCTCCATTATGTGAGAACCAAACATTAATGACAAGATCCTTCGAGCAGGAGAACAACAAGTCTCCTTCAGCATTGAATTTGATCTGGGTCAGCGACCGTTCATGACCTAGAGGCAAAAAGCAAAGGTGAGCCGAACGGGATTTACGAAAAACAACAATGGTTGATACCCTGTAGTAGAATTGGCCTCTATTCGATAGAAAATCGTGAATCAGTTTGAAACTCATGATAAGGCTGCATGTACGTACCATTTTTGTAGATCAATGAGATTTTGTTGCAGGTTGCCCATCTTGATTGCACGTGCCTATTTTTTTCCGGAGGTTGGTCATCTTCCAAATTTGGCAATCCCCTATTTTCTTTGAGTCGAGAATAGTCAGATTTTCCCTGGGTCTGTTCCAGTTGGGCTGGAAGTGCCTATTAACACTTTTCTCTGGTAAAGAAGGATAGTAGACCAGGTTTGTTGCTACATTTACTAAGCATCCAGTTAGTCTTCAGGTCTTTCAAATGAATGTTTTTCTCTATCTAATCTCTTGTGCGCATCCCCTCTTTATCTTTCTTCCCATTGTATTTTCTCCGCTCATCCTGCAGTTTTCAGATGAGGTATCTTGGAAATATAATAGGTTTGTACTTTCTATCTGGTCTTCAATTGTCTAGTCAAACTTGGTTGAACCCGCTCCCTCGCACTCTGCCAAGCAACTTGGGGATGTGTCTTTTTTTCTTTTGCAACAAAGATTGTTCATACAAGACTCACGAAGTGACTAGGAAGTGAAGACTACAATCAAGATTACAACTTGGAGAAAACTGGTATATATTGCGTAGACAAAATGATCATGTACGTAGGCAAAGATAAATGGCTAGCACTCCTTTCCATTGAAAGAAAGACGAAGGCAATAAAATGCCGAGAAGGACAATCCCAACTATTCGCATTCAGGCCTGGGTCCCACAAAGAATGACAGAAAGCTACTCACGATAATGTCCACCCAAGTGATAACAGACCATATCTGTCGAATAGCCCACCTGAACCATGCTGTCCCAATAACATTGAGGATACGATCCACTCTCAAGTAAATCAAAAACTTCAAGCAAGATACCATGATAATATAAAATTGCATAAGGACGATTCCTCTCAGCAAATCAACAGTGGTCCAGAATATCTTGATCCCGAGTATGGCGACACGGATAAGTGGTACTTCTGAAACGAGTAGATAAAGAACGAGTGTTCCAATTGCAGACTGTACCACGACTACTCTACCCTTTTTAGTTGTCTGGTGTTTGAAATTTTGTCGGATGTCATGGATGATATTCGTAGTGATGTGATGAACAGGTCGTGCGATTTGGGTACTGAGTGCATGGAAAGAAAAACAACACCACAGCACTAGCCTGAACATGACCACAATCAGCCATCGGATTGGCCATACAAAGGGTAGAAATCCAATTGAAAGTGACACAGAGAAAGCCACTCGTGTGATGTCGAAGTGAGAATGGCAGAGAATGTATATAAAGACAATCCCAGAAATAACGCGAAAAGAATAGGCGAGTTTGATCCGAAGGGCTATATTGACTTGAAATTTTTCCCTTTGTATTTTGTAAATTTGATGATGTGGATAGCCAAGGAAGTCTATGTCTACTGGGTTCGAGTAGCCGCGCAGAGGGAGTGGCATTGACATAGGTCGTCTCCTAGGTTTTGCTGTGGGAAAATGCACTGGCCTCCAAGATGACATCGTAAAAAGCTGTAGCTTCTCTCTGTAGATAGTTTTAACTTGGATAGTCGGGTGTGGCAAGTCCCAGTTATGACTTTTTGTTCCAGAAAGGAGAAAGGTCGCCTCTACTCCCGAGGTAGCATTTCCTTTCTCTAATAAAGCCTTGAATTAACTAGCATAAAAGAATCAGAATAAGGTTGAGGCATACAAGTATAGGATCGCTTGAGGATGTCGGAGACAAGCTGGGTATTCTAGGCGAGATCATGAAAGGGGTTATATTTGGACTCCAATTGCTTGTGTAATAGCCTACTTGTAATGACGTACTTAACCGGTAGGTCCCGAAATGATCATCTTGATTTGTTAATTATCTTCCTATGGAGAAGCACCCTTCGGTAGGTTCTGTAAAATGTAGGATATACAATATGTTCTCATGTATCTAGTACCCGACTCTTGCGCCCCTACTGGCGAAGTACCCTCGAAGCTCAGGCGCCTTGTTCCAGGCCTACAACGACATCGTATACGGTGCTTCGAACAGTTTCCTTCCCAGACTCTGATCACTCAATGTGTGCGAAGCTCAGCAGTGGGAACATGTCAATGTCATTGAACTAGAGAGCTGTTCACGAGGTGCCGTCACTGGACGCAAGAGAGATTCAGTAAGTTCCAAGTTTTTCAGAGTCTATTGGAACGCTCATTCAAAACCAGGATACAATCCTACACGTTGTGCCATGCACACTTTCTGAAACTATTTCCACCCAGCTGTGAGTGCCCCTTTCTTGATATACTGGCAGAAATCCCAATATCAGCCTCAGCCTGAACGATGCTTTCATTTCGCTCGGAAAACCATCCGAAATCTATCTCGCTATTACCTCTGAGGATGCTTCAATCGTATACTACAAATTAAGTCCTGGAATTGTGAAACCATCTATGTGATATGGTTCGTGTATTAATTAATTTAATTCTTTCGCTCGTAATTCTTGACGACATCTACATTTTTATTGTGGACTTTCCATGTCTTACTTATAGCATCCTAAAATTTCCGAGTCAAAAATAAGAAGTATAATGTATAATTTGAAGTCTGCGTTGAGTTCCATGAGAGAACTTCTTTCAGAGTGGTACGTCAAGGTCAAATCACATTTTCTGTTGCGCCGATTTCTATCACATAAATGCTTTTGAAGACATTTTTTGTTTATCAAAAATTCTACAATTGGAAGGATAAATTTTTCAAAAATTTCAGGACAGTGTCGATCTGTTTGTAGCTCATGGCATTGGAATGGTGCTATTGTGGCTTATTTGGTGCAGTCCCTCCCAGGATTTGTCCCCACTTTCCAGCGTTTGCCTTCACCTTGATTGTTTATTTCTTCTTCCATCATCATTTCCGGGTTTGTATTGTTTAGGAAAATATACGACGAACTGCCTTAGTTGATGACTGTGGTTACCGCCAAGGACACGAGAGCCGAGTCTTCACTCGTTCCGGACACCGGATCATCCTCAACTTTGCAAACCCAGAATTTAACCAGATATCAGAAGTTAGTAGAAAAAAGAGGGGAAGACTCCCTAGATACAGTGCAGGTATGTGGGAAATGGATCTCCCTCTTTTTGCAAGCTCTGTTATATCGAATCCGCCTCTCGCCAGAAACAAAGGATATCCTCCTCCGCACAGCTAGTTGCGTCTGATGATGGGTACGTCTCTACTATCATTTACAACTTGTATTTATCTTTTTTGATTTTTGCATGTTATTTACAGTCCCTCTCACTCTAATATTTCTATTTCATCTTCCGTTATCAACGATGAAAAGGCTCAGAAATCCATGATTGAAGAGTCGGAACCTCTATCTAGACGAACGAGGTCAAGATATAAACGCTCTCAACACCCTGTATCGAAGGGGCCTGTTAAACGTATTCGAACGTCTCCGGGTGGAAGTACTTTGTCGGGGAAAGTAAGTGCCAAAAGGAACACTAGCGTAGGTACGTGGCAGAAATTTTCCTTTGATCTCAGATTGATAGCCTTTACCAGGCTCTGAGATGCGTGATCTTTCATCGGCTGAATCAGCTCCACAACAAGAAACTCGCCCGATTCGTTCGCCAAGCTCACAAAGTCAATACCTGTCACCGAAACCTTTCCTCGTAAACCTACTATGGAAAAGCCGTCATCTCAACCAGTAAATATGGACCTGGATCCTAATCTAGATCCGATGCTCTCCCTGTCCTCTATACAAGCTCAGGATTCTTCCGAGTCCTCATCTAACTCGGTCGTTCCTAGTGTCTCCAATGAATCCTCTAATGATTCCACTGCGCCTCAAGACAAATCTTCTGTCGCAGTACCCTCATCGACCTTTTCAGAATCCGATCAAGTTCCCTCTCCTAGTCTTGCCAATAATCCATATCTCGGACTTAGCACAGCATTTCTCAAAGGAACAACGAGTTCAGGCTATAACCCCTATGCATTGTATTATGGCTCTGGGACACCGATGACGCCTCACGCGCCGACATATCCCTATCCTTATGTTTATCATCTCCCAAACTCTATCACACCTCAAGGCATGTTTCAAGCTAGCCCGAACTTTTCGCCATCTCCAACTATCCAGAAATCACCTACTTCCATCAGCAGCAGCAGTGAGAATCAACGGCAGAAACCGAAACGTCTGAAGGCGCACATCGTAATAAGTGGCAACCACAACATACCTATTGTTCCCAGAGATAGGAAGGGGAAGCCTATGCTTCCACTCAATGTGGGCATCATGACTGTTATCAGATTGGGTGATGTTTGTATGAGGGAACATTTTCATACAGAACGTTATATATTTCCGGTAGGGTATGAAGTCACGAGGTGAGGGATCTTTGGCAATCGTCAGCCCATACCTCATCATTGCTGCAGACGATATCTATCAACTATAGACCCTAATTCCGAAGTTGTATACCACTGCACCATTCTTGATGGAGGCGACGGTCCCAAATTTCAAATTGTTCCATCTGATGCACCTGGCAAGACTGTTATTGCGGGCACTGCGACAGGCGCCTGGTCAAATATTGTCAAACAAGCCAACGCAATCCGAAGTCGTCAACACTCCAACTCAGTTTCAGGGCCCGATTTCTTTGGCTTGGGTCAGAACACCATCAAGCATCTAATCCAAGAACTTCCGAATGCCGATCGGTTGCGGGATTACGTCTGGCAGAATTTTATTGAGGGCGGGTACGTGTATTTTCTCGGACACATGGGAGAAGTCTAATGATCATTCTAGTCCTCTAGGGGGTCGTCATGCTGCTGTAACACCTGCTCTTCCGGAGGATTATGATTCGACGCTACCCATAGGAGCTCTATATCCTTCCGAATGTGATCGAATGAAACGAGAGGTGAACCCAAGCCCTCGTGGTCTGAGCTATTACCCTCAACATATCATCGCTCAGGCTGAGGCCCAGCAAAGACAACAGGCGGCCCCCCCATCACTCGATGCATCTGTTCTTGATCAACCGCTCTTACCACCGTTGACTGTCGGATTGTCATCCGCCAATGAACCTACCACGCCATTGGGTCAGTCGCAAACGACTTCGGGATCTACACCACCTGCTGTTGGTGTTCGATCTTCTGTCCCAATGACTATTGCTAGCATCATGAATGCTTACCCTGTGCCCGCTTCTACGTCGCAAGCCTCTTCTCCTGCTTCTGTGTCTGCTCCGTCCTCATCATAACTGTCATGTGCAATCTGTATAAGTAATCATTTTTGTTGCATGTTTTGGTGTTCATATCAGATTCCTTTCGTGCATTGTTCTTTGGGTTTCCTGGTTTAACGACTCGTCAAACATCTTTTCCCTTTATCTTTGGACTCTGAAGCAGCCATTGCCATCTGATCTGTGTCATCTCTTCCGCTAACAATCCTGTTGATGTTTCTATCTTTAATTGGGGATTTGGTCTTTTCGCGTTGTCGTTATTTTTTAAAAATACAGGCATCTGCTACTTCTGACTCTGTGGTTCAGACTAGTTGCCGACTACTGCCCCGCGGTATGATCCTCTCGGTGCGCTTTCGGGCAAAATTTTTCACTAGGGGTATCAAGCCATAGCCAACGAATTTGGTCAAAGGGGCTAGATTAATTATGCATGAGTGGTTTAAGCACAGCTATCCTCTTTCAGAGGGTGCTGTGTTAAAGTGCGTTCCCCTGTGGGGACTTCGGTCGTTGCAAGGACTGTGCTGGAAACGGAGTAGTATAGGGGGAACACATTTTTACATACATGAGTTTATTGCCTTCTGCTGGAAAATAATCGAATGTTCTGTTCAGTCTCTATGAGCATTTTGCGAAATTTATCCTCACCTCATCAGACCTGAATACTTCTGAGACTTCATTCTGCTCCTTTTCGTGACCAGTAAAATTCTGTTCTTTGCCAAATAATGTGAAGGTGCGGTCGATGGCTTCTGCCAGTTTGTCAACCTCTAATCCAAGTCCAGTCTCGTCACTCTCCTCCTTCCCCGTCCTTGGCTTGTTCCGAACCAATGTCTCTCCTCTTCCATCAAGTATTTCTTCGTCAACCTCAAGACTACCTTCTGTTTCTTTCCATAGCTCATCTAATTCTTTTTCCCACCCAAGTTCTTGACACAACTCCCTTACTTTCTCATCGCACTTACCCAGCAAGAGGACGTCATCTTCCCGACTGGAAAAATTGCCTACATGCTCAAGGTTTATCAGGACACGAGGACACTTATCATCAACCAATGTTGTGAGTTGGGCGAAGGGATAAACAGTGAGAGATGTGCCCATGACAATGAGAAGATCAGCTTGTCGGAGTAGCTGTATTGATTCGCCGAACTCGGCCGGGAGCTACAAGAGTCAGTATCTTTTTTTCTCTGAATTTATGAATCGCGCCATACCGGTTCTCCGAAAAAGACAATGTCAGGTTTGACGAGGCCTTGACAACTTTCACAGTAGGGAATTGTCTTCTCCTTAATGTGGACCTTGATCCAAATGTCATCATATGGAGTAAAACAGTCGATACACCGCTGTGTGGCAAAACTTCCGTGTGCTTCGATTATTTTGTTACCTGGAACGCCAGCACGACGCTCGAGAGTATCAATATTTTGAGTGAAACACTTAAGAAGTAGGCCTTTCTCGTATAGCAAACGGACAAAGGAATGAGTAGGTGTCGGGCGGAATTTCCCAGGATAAAGCTCGTGTGCCAGAGTATAGACTAGGATGTGGCGTGGACCGATGTAGTGCAGCCATGGTTAAGAGAGTTAGTCTCGGAGCGAGAAGGTGCATATCTGAACATACAAGGTACTGGGTTACTTCTGAAGAAGTTGATTTCGAATACGGCTTCCGGGTATGGGAGATTCAGGCGGGCAAGATTCGACTGGTTATATCCTAGTCAGCGAGTGACTGATGCTCAAAGCAACAGGCTCACATATAGACCTAGATAAGTAGGCCAACTATGGTCACATGGAATCAAGAAACAAAAAAAACGGCAGAATACCTGTCTTCGGCGATCGAAAGTCGGGTATACCTGCAGAAGTGCTTACACCTGTACGGGAACAACACTCATTGATTGCGGGAAACATGCCAGAGAGAGATGACTAACCGGCACCTAGCTGTAGTAAAGTCTGTTCAGCTCTGATCAGAGAGATTATCGTAGGAAGAACCGTACCATTAGAACAATGTTCTGGCATCTTCTTGATCTAATGTACGAGGCGAGACCAATGAGATCTTTGCTATCGAGTGTTCGGGTCTTTTGTCCTCGCCTCCACATCCTGTGACTAGACATTTCTTAAGCGTGAATCTAACTAATACTGAGGAATTCCGGATAACGAAAAAGACAACAATCGAGCGGGGTGTATGACTTATCAAGCTGTACATTTATAGCATTCGATTTAAGTCACGGCCATTTGATGACGTAGGTTGAAAGACCAGCAGGGTCGTATCAACTTCATGGACTCAATTCATCTAATCCAAACGCGTACAAGCACATGGCTCAGAAATGGTCTACAGGTAATCAGTTTGTTATCTATATTCTATCGATCTTCTCTGATTTATTACTATTAGATCCGTGCCTCAAGAAAATGAGTTTCTTACTCTCACTTACTCCCACAGATCATCCTTAGTACTAGAAGCACGAAACTGGTGTTGTTAAGTGCAAGATAATTAGGGCAGTATTAATCGAAAACGATGTGATTTTTTTTCAGCCAAACAGCTCCGTCACGGCATGTGAAAAATTGTGAGAAATCAGATTATTTCAGCAGGAACCAGGCACGTCACAGAATAATGGTGACAAGTTTCATGCATGACAGCCGATTGGATCCTAGCTTTGGGCCGAAACAAGATCTGAAAATAACGATGATGGAAGAGTATAGCAGGAGATACGCGAATTTGGAACACACTATGGCGCATTGTGCACACCTGACCCCTTGTTGCCACGCCGTCAATAAGCGTGCTGTGTGACATATCCTCTCCAGAATGTCAGAGATGAGGTGATTGAAGCTCTCATTCCTTGGTCCATTTCGTCTACTTGGTTCATTTTCTCTGCTTCGGCCACCCTAACTTGCCTGTTGTCATGTACTGCTCGTGTATCGTTGGTCCCTGCCCGATTCACGCCCAATCAATGAGGTGTAGGCCGCGGGGTATGGGTGTTTATAAGTTGTCGATGATTTGAACGGTCTATAGTGGATGCCACCTGAGTTATGGCGTAGTAATTTCCTAGGTTGCATTTGCTGTGCTTTCTGTTACCTATTGTTGTGGATAGGAATGAGATCTTAATGGTCCTTTTTTGGCCGCCTCTGTAGTCTTGTCGCTCAGCCCAGGACTCGTTTACGGATGCTGTCTGTCGTGAAGCCATCCGGCAACAGATAGCATTAGCTTGATCTTTGTGCTTGGATCTGTTGTGTTGTTTCAGATTGGGTATTTTATGAGAGATCGACAGGCGGCAGACTGAAGATGTGGTTTGGTCTAAGCACTTTTTATTCCAGATTGGGATACTTTAGAGGCGAAATCAGTTGGCAATAAGTTGTTCTGGCCGCGGAGGTGAAGTTTCAGAAAAGTCTTGCTTGATTGACGTTGTGGCGATGGAAAAGGTTTGGTTTGATTCATGTCTTATGGTATTGTTCTTCTCTGACAAGACTTGATAGGAAATTAATTTGTTGTCTCTTTGCATTCATCCAAACTGTTCAAAAAACACAGGTCCACTATGTTTTGTATACTATGTGTTCGCACCAGCAAACATCTCATTGACGACTTCATGTATACAATAACATGTCTTCGGGTGGCAGCCTGTTTTCTATCCTAAGATTGTACTTCCAAATTACCTTGAAGGGTGTGTTAAGTTTGCAGGTCCTACAGCTACTGTCGATTATTTGATAAAGAATTGGGGAGCTTATTTTAATCTAGATTTCTTGAGTTTTTACCTCATACATACATGTACACTCGATGTTCCGTGGTTTAGATGAATGAGATTATTGGACAGGACTGTCCAATAAATGTGACGTCGTTTCATTTTCTTTCTCTATCAATTTGTATGACAAATGTGAAACATTACTTGTAGTATAAATACCGGTTCTGCACTTAGGCTCACCCAGTCGTCTACCACATCGGTGACATCTGAGGTGAGCTTTATTCCTCTTTATCCTTATTGGTTCTCATCTTGTATTATAGCAGTTTATTATAGGTAAATATGACAATAGTCGTCTACCACATCGGTGACGTCTGAGCAGTTTATTATAGTTTATAATTGAGATCGAGATCGAGATCCTGTTAAAGATGGGTATTTTGATCGTCGCCCATACCCACAGCCACGTGCACCCTCCATCAGAACCTAAAGGTAGCAGAATAAACAGACAATTGTTAGGTCAAATTGTCTCTTACATCACCGATATATATCATGTGAGAATGAGTGCATCACGGCCAACAAGGCGCTAGCAAATCAATGGAAGACGTCAACAGACACTGCGCTAACAGCTATGATTTTCTAGCCAACAGTGAACAGTGATCTACTACAATCAAGCACTGAGTGTCAGTTTCCCAAACATGAAGAGGGCATGTCAAGTATGCGAATATTTGCTGCAATGGATGTTCATCAAGACACAAGAGCGGAGAAAACACCATTAAAAAAGACAGCACACAATATAACATCCAATCAACAGCTATACGAAACCCAAGACTGAAAGTGATGAATTTACAACCGTCAAAATTTTAGGATGGATGAGGACAGCTTTGGTAGTGATCAGAGAACAGGTTATTGATCCGAGTCAGGACTTTCCGAGAACGAATAAAGATCTAGTTGTTGATTGATTACGGACCTCAACGCTACAGGAAATTCCTCATGTGAACTGCAACGATAAGGAAGGCTGAGACTTACAGAAACCCTCCTCTCTTGGTCAAGTTCAAGAGAGCTGTTAGCCCAAAAACATGCCGAGCTTTTGCAGTATGGAGAACCAGCTCCCTGCAGGAATAGCGCCACCAAAGAAAACTCTCTGAGCCCATGCTGCTATAGTACCTATCATACCGTTGTCAGTGTAAACGACGTGGCATGCTTAACAAGATCCACCTTGTACTGGACCCAAAGGGCCAAAACCAATCAATGTCATTATCGGATGTAAAATCAGTCCTGGTGAAAGGAACCACGTTGGTATCGCAAGAATCCAAGCCAGGGGATGATAAAGTTTGCCTGAAGATTTTGATGAGCACAATCGGAATCAAGGAGGGTGAGGCAAAAAAAAACTAACTGAGAACGAGCAACAGAAATTCGAGCATAGTGTTGTGCAAGAACAGGTATGGGAATTTGATCAATTGTAGAACTATTTGAGTTTAGAAAATGTTCCCACCTCTTTCACTCCTGGAAATCAGCTACTATCACATTTTTAAATTCTACAGAATTCAATGTAAAATTCAGAAGATTCTAGAAAATAATGTGCTGATGTGACAGGCAGCTCAGGTGGCTTACACACAATTTTCTCCATTTTGAAATTCAGAAAAATCCTGTAAAAGAAAAAAGCAAGCTAACTGAGACACTATGCAATGGGTCACACACAAAGTTGAAAAAAGGATGCATAAGGGACTGAATCAAAGTAAAGTCAACTATATCCAGAATCGGTAGAGGTTGAAACTTGTGCCATAGGCATAGTGAAAGCCTCAGTGTTGAGAAGACAAACCCGAGATGGTGTATGCAATCATGACCATGGGCGGTCACCACTCGCATCAAAACAAATCATTGGTGACTTTAGGCAAAGAATTTGTGGCTCTAGCTTTTGTACTTCCTCCCAAAACTTCCCAACCTGAGGCTCTGGAATAATGTGATCCGTTCCAAAATCTATAGATAATGGAGCTCAGACAACATATGGTATTATTGGGAAAACATGTCCACCAGAGAGTTGGGGTTTGTCACTTTTTTCTGCCATGTGCAAGGTGCA
>Ga0153942_1000199_pt1 | contig 21799 bp, 8 predicted proteins | sample TSNJ026MetaG_FD_104731 | JGI IMG/M metagenome (GOLD analysis project Ga0153942, IMG submission 104731) | Attine ant fungus gardens microbial communities from New Jersey, USA - TSNJ026 MetaG | ecosystem: Host-associated > Fungi > Mycelium > Unclassified | place: USA: New Jersey, Brendan T. Byrne... | reverse complement strand
TTTAATGGATTCCGTGCCGGATTTTGAAAATCGTAGCTTACTTTATTTGTTCTTGCCCCAGCCCTGATAGTATGTCCATGAAGGTTTCAGGTTCTTCAATGAAAGTATATAACAAATTCATAAATATTTCTACTGCATTCAACGTGAAAAACGACTGTTCTTCGTCCAAAAAAGATGGAGGGATTTAATATATTACACCACTCCATGTGTGTCAACTGTTTTTTGGTTCTTTCCAAAGTTAGTTGATTTTGCGCTTTAACTCAAGCCGTAATAGTTTGCTTTTTAATAGTGTAAAACTATTGCGGCCATACATAATTCGTTTTATAACTTTTAATTTATTAACACTTCCTTCTGCCAGACCATTATTGTACTCCAATTCAATCGCATTTCTGACTGCGTGTATGTCTCTGGTTATTCCATTTATGAAACTGTTAATTTCGTCTATCTGCAGTCCGGCGGCTTCTTCTATCCATTCTTCCAGGTTTTCTGCCCTCTTCGAAAAAAGGGTTTCCTTAAACATTTGAATGATGTCGTAAACTTTCCCTATGATTGGATATTTATCAACAACTTTATCCAGCTGCTCCTGTGAGATGTCCTTTACCTTGTCTATCGGCTTATATAAAAGATTGATTAACCATTTCCGTTGCATTTTTTCCGTAATTCCTTCTTCTTTTTCCTGCGCTTCCTTAAGCAGCTTGCGCTCTCTGGTCGCAAACATCCGTATTGTCGATGCAGAACCACTGTATCCATTGTGACGAATCATTTCTTCTATCTTTTTAAAGGTAAAACCTTCCTCCAGCATAGTTCTTATATCTCCGGTAAAAGGCTTGATCTTGCTTTGGTATGTAGCGTTGTACTGTCCGTTTTGGACTTTATAATCTGGTTTAATATACTTAGCCACCGTAGCATTGCTGATGCCAAGCATAGATGCTATTTTTACATTCGTATAGCCTTTTTTCTTTAAATCCCTTGCACGTTCTACAAGTTCCGCTTTCTTTGCCAGATTGGCATTATGGTCCCGTGTAGGAAAATCATCTCGTGTTTCTTTTTTCCAGTAAGGGGCAGTTTCCACTCCGTCATAATGGGATGCGGGGGCAGGAATCACGAAGTTCGCATTTACCTTTTGGGTTATATATTTTTTGGCTGCGTCGGTTAGGCCTTTCAGCAGATGAAAACGGTCACTTACCTGTGTGATTGCTGCATCTGCCTGCTGGATGGCACTTTTATAGGATATGGAACCGTCACGTGAAACCACCGTAAGATTTGGATAGGTCTTCAGCCATGCGGTCACATCTTCGGTTTCGCGCGAATCAATAAGGTCGACCACCCTGTGTGTTTCAATATCTATCATGATTGTTCCGTATATATGGCGTTTCTTAATAGCAAAATCATCAATACAGATTTTAGAGATGCTTTCCTTATTCGGGCTTGGTATATCTTTTTTTTAAAAGATTACAAATGGTACTCTTGCCAACATCTGCAATCCCTTCTTTTAAAATATCTGATGCGGTCGTTGAACTTACACTGAGTGATACGTCCACAATTTTATCTAACAACCGTTGTGTTTTTTTTCCTTTGTATGGGAGAAAACAAAATGTTTCTGCAAAAGTAGTATGATTACATTCCGGATTCAGGCAGAAGAGTTTCCTGTTTTCTATCACTATCTTTGTTTTTTTCCCTAATACCGGCAGATCCTGAAAATTTCTTTGGTAGGTGCTGTGGACTTTGTTTGATTTTCCACCGCAATATGGGCAGGTCACTTCATCTCTATTTGATACGACATGAATAATCACTTCCTCTTCTGTAATTTCATGTTCCAGATAGTCAAGATTTTCATCCAATAATTTGATAAATTCATCCATAAAAGAGCCTCTTTCCTAATGTTTTTTGACTCTTTTATTATATCACAAAAAAGCCAGTATTTCAACTAACTTTGGAAAGAACCTGTTTTTTCCTATTATTTTATTTTAACTTTTATTTTAATCTTTGATCACTAAAATATCATTATTCTTATTATCCACTGTGATCTCCTCCATCTATAATTTGTACGAGGTAAAACAAATTTTGTTTTTATGATAAAATTCAGCTCTCCATATCTTTTCTTGAATGAAACTCAGGCTTCTACTCCAAGGTCAGTTTCATCAACCATTTAGATGGAGGTATCATATTCTTATATTCCTGACCGAATGGCATCTCTGTCCATTAAAGATATTAATAAACACCAAACTAATGCAGTAAAGCGAAAAAGCAGCAAACTCAAAAGAATCTACTACTTTCCCTAAATATAATATCCATATTTTATTAAAGATTGAACCCACCATACATATTGCGAAATTTTTGGAACTATAGGCACACAAGGTGCCTATAGTTCCGGCTAAAGCAGAAACAAATGTGAGATATTTTTTTAATTTCTGCTGCCTTTTAAAGTCTTTAATGTCCTGGTTGGGTTTAATTGTTATGGTACAATGGTCAAATCAATGGTACCGGAAACGTTGCTTCCATTCTGCGCAGGCGCCCTTGCGGTGATCGTCACATTTCCTGCTGCTACAGGAATCACCTCGCCGTCCGCCGTGACCGTCGCAACACCGGTGTCGCTGCTCTCCCAGACAAGCGCGTCCCCATATGTTGCAAGAGCTGGCTGGACTGTCGCCATAAGCGTAACATTACCACCACTTACCGGTATGTTTGACGGATCCATAGATTCCGGTACCGCAAGCCCAATTGACGTAATCGGAACTACAATGGTCAGGTTGATCGTCGCCGTTTTTCCGCTACCGTCGTTTGCCGTTGCCGTTATGGTAACAGCACCGCCAGGGGATGTACTGGGGATTGTTATCCGGTTACTGCTATTAACCGTCGCTATAGTATCATCGCTTGAGGACCAGGTAATGGTTTTTCCTGTAATATCCAGGTTGAACTCTACCGCGAGCGTCCTTTCTGCATTAGTCATATTCGCATAGACTACGTTACCAGCTTCCACAACGGCATTGCTCGCTTTTATGGACATCTCTTCGATTTCCTGCCTGCCATCTACCGTAATGATAACACGTTGGTAGTATTTAAGATTATGCTCGCCATCGTCCGTTGCCTGGGCGATGATATGAATCGTATCGCCGCTCTTCGCATCTTCTGGTATTGTAACTTTTACCGTCTTCGAATTTGCACCAACTATGTTAACCGGAACCGGTTGGGTTATACCGCCGACAGACTGGGTCTTATATTTATATGTACCCGCCTCGCAGTAGTTCTGCCATTCTATCTCGACCCTATCACCATCCGGATCAGTCGCCTCCGCACGGAGCATTAATACCTCTCCCGGTGCCGCCGTGATGTCAAGCCCTTCCTGAATCGTCAGGTTTGGCATATGATTCACGTCTTCAAAGTTAGGTGTGATACACCAATCGGCACGTGCCGCGAAGTCACTTTGGATGTCGTTTATCCACCGTGTCAGCGTATACTGTGTCTCTCCTGCGTTGTTGTTTCTGTTCGGATTATAGTCACGAACATTGTTTCTATAAACCTTCCTGTTTGCATCGGCTGCCTGAGTACCGACACCAAACCTGCCTCCCCAACCGCCGTATGACGGGTCTTCCAAACTCCCCAGACCTCTGTCAAGCAGATAGAAGAATGCCGGGGAATCACCCTCAGAAACGAAGTCATATCTGGCATACTGAGGATTGTCTATCAAATATTGCTCTAGTCCACGTTGGTAAATATCGGGATAATCATCCAGATATGTGCCGTCACCCATTAGAAAATATTGGTCAAGCAACGGACCGTGTCCAAATTTAATATTATTAATATGCCACTCAGCCCCTAGTTTGACAGAATCCTGTGCCGTATTGGATTTCCACTGGTAAGCAAACCGCCAGAAGTTTCCTCCATCTATAATCATTTCGATGTTGGGCCATGTCGGCGCAATGTAATCCCTATAGGTAGTATCCTGCTCAAGAATAAGGTACATCGTTATCTTTTCACTAATCCCATCTCTATAGGCAATCCAATCAAAATCTGTCGCTTTTGCCGCATTCCATTCTGCATCACTATAATCCGGATGATTGCTGGACTTATAGTCGTCCTCTATAGATTTTAAAGCCATTGCGATTGTATTAGGTCCGCCCCATGCCTGAAGATACAGCTGTCTCGGATCGTCATCCAGTATTGCTTCCTTGATAAGATTGGAGCCTTCTGTTGCACCGTCCATCTCACTTAACCATTTTATATTCCCGTCCACACATTTGTCTCTATAGTAATTAGGTGTTGGAAAATCCGGGTCATGGCTTCTGAGATTCTCATATATTTTTTCATACTGCTCTATGAGATCATTTACACACTTCTCAATTCCATGCCATCCCTGGGCTTCTATCCCTTTCTCCGGATCTCCTGCCCAATGGTATTGCGAACTGCTAAGTACGAACCCTTCCAGATCCATCTCATTTGCATAAAGCATCAAACGCCTCAACGAGTTCTTATCATCGGCTTCACCGTCACTGGTAACGATTGTCCTGGCCTTAGGATTATTTTCTAAATCATAATCGATCGTTAAATCAATTTCTTTCTTTAATTTGCTGCCATCAACTGTTTCAACTGTAATAGTAGTTGAACCTTTCGCCAGCGCGGTAACAAAACCTGTATCGGACACCGTCGCTGCGTATGGGTCGGACGAGGTGTATTTTAATGTCTTATCAGAAGCATCGGAAGGCGAAACAGATGCATCGATCTGAACCGTCTCACCCATCACCAGCTCCGTCTTTGGAATCTCAACATTCAATGAAGCAGCCTTTTTCCCCACAATTTTCAGGTCAATCTTGCCTGCGGCATCGCTGCCGTCGGTGGCTGTGGCGGTAATTGTCACACTGCCCGCGGCTACAGGCGTTACACGGCCAGAAGAGTTTACCGTAGCAATATTCGTATCACTGGAAGACCATGTAATAGTCTGTTTAGCCTTGTCTGGCACAACCGTCGCGGTTAATGTGACATTTTCACCAAGAGGTACCGCTTCCAGATTGACACTTTGCGGAGCAGCAAGCGTAATTCCTGAGACAGAAGGAGCCGCAACCTTAATATAGACGGACGTTGCAATCGAAGGACCGGAGATGTAGCTCACCGTTGCCGTTATCTTCGTAGTACCATTCCCAACCGGCGTTATTACACCCGCTGTGGTGATGGTAGCAACAGAAGTATTACTGGAGGTGAAAGCTACTGTACGCGGATTGTTCGCATTAGGATTTCCGGTCGGCAGATTCGTGCTGCTCCCCGCCAATTTAGCGGTGAACGTCCGTTGGGCATTGGTGGTGCCGCCAGTACCTGCAGTATAGTACGTTTTGTCCGCAGCGGACCAATAATCCGTTACATCACCAGGCAGATTGATCGTTGCCCCTATTTCTCCCTCAACCGTGATGATGACGCGCTGGTAGACTTTCAAGTTGTGGGTGCCACTATCGGTCGCCGTACAGACGATGTGAATCGTATCACCTTCTTGCGCATCGGCCGGTATGGTAACAAACGCCATTTTGCTTGTAGAGCCATTGATGGAGAGCGGTACCCCTTCTTTGCCAGAACCACCATCCTGTGTACGTCCGGCTACATCTCCATTCACATCTTTTGTCTTATATGTGTCTGCTTCCCAGTAATTCCACCATTCTACGGATACATTGTCGCCATCCGGGTCAGAAGTCACTGCGTTCATAAACACTCTCTCGCCAGGTGCAGCCGTTCGGTCGATTCCATCTGTAACAGTAAGAGAAGGCAGATGGTTCGCGTCTTCATACCTGGATGTGATGCCCCAGTCGGCGCGGGCGCCGAACTCATCCTGGATGTCATTGAACCAGCGCTCAAACCCATATTGGTAGCTATAGGCCGGCGTAGTTATACTGGAATTCCAGTCATACGCACTGCTATCACGAACTTCATTGTCGCTGTTGCCCGGACCAAATCTGCCGTTCCAGCCGCCATAGGACCAATCTTCCTGGTTCCTCAAGCCGCGATCCAGCGCCATGAAGTATGATGGCGAATCACCTTCGGAAATAAACGCATACTTATTCCTTGTTTTATTAGCTCCTGTGGCATAACTTTCCAAACCACGCTGTTCGTTGTCCGGCTCACCGGGCATCAATAAACCATCACCAATGGTATAATAGCTCTCCAGCAGTGGACCGTGGCCGAACTTGATGTTCTCCTTCATCCAATCAGCTTCCAGCTTCTTGCCATCATAACTCGACGTGCTGTTCCACTGGTATGCAAACCGCCAGAAGGAACCGCTGTCGAATACGGTCTGCAGATTCCAGACGTGATTGACATAAGCAGCATACGTATTATCCTGTCCAAGAATGATGTAAACGGTTACTTTATCTTCAATCGCTTTCTTTACCGCTTCCCATTCTTCCTCCGTGACTCCCGGCTTTAAGGGTCCCGAATTGTATCGTCTGGAGGTGCCTGTTCCTGTGAATGTTCCCGGTTCTCTATAATCAAGTTCGATTTCCAGTAGTGCGCGGGCGATAGCATTAGTGCCGCCCCATGCCGTCAGATACATCGGACGCGGGTCATCTTTTAAAATACATTCTTTTATAAAGTCCGTACCCTCCGTTGATGTTTCCATTGCGCCAACATTGGTAATATCGCCGACTTTGTAGACGCTGCGTAAGTAATCAGGCGTCGGGAAGTCCGGATCGTGCACAGTCAGGTTCTTGTAGATTTTTTCATAACTGTCTATGTCATTATATACCCACTGTAACCCGTTCCATCGGAAAGGCTTAATGGTACCGCCCTGCTCAAGGTCGCCAGCGTAGTGGTATTGCGAACCTGTGTGTACAATAGCTTCGATATCAAGTTCATTCGCATAATACAACATGCGTTTAAAGGAGTCCTGATCGTCTACTTCGCCATCCGTGGTCACGATAATCCTCGGCTTATCCTTCCAGTTTTTCCATTCAACATCAACAACAACTTCTGTTGTCTTGCCATCAGGCGCTGTTACCGTAATGGTGCTCGGCCCCTTTGCCAGGCCTGTTACTACGCCGGTGTCAGATACCTTTGCTGCCAATTCATTGGATGACTTATAGGTGTAGGAACCTGGCAGAAGCACCGCATCTGATGGTACCGGAGCCACGTTAATTGATGTTGATTCACCGACCAGTATCTCCTGCTTAGCAGCACTCGCTTCTATATCTGTCAGTTCGGGTGGTACAACCCTGATCCGAATAGACACAACGGAATTCCGGCCATTGATAGTCATTGTAGCATTAAGCGTTGCCGTTCCAGCACCGACCGGAGTAACCGTGGCCGTCGTACCTGAGCCGGTAACCGTAAATACACTCGTATCACTGGAGCCGTCTACGGTGGTAGTAGCACCGAAACCAGTACCAACGTTTATATTTCCGTAACCCGTCGTTGCACTGAATGCCTGCCTGAAGTTCGTGCCCGTACCGTTAAATGTGAATGTCTGAGTATCCGCATTCCATTCGCCGCCGGATATCACGGGGTTCGTCGGTGTGAGGCTAACAGGACATGCATCTGTTACCTTTATGACTACACGTTGGTAATATTTTAGATTGTGGTCTTTACCGCGTTCCGCACCGTTATCCGTCGCTTCCGCGATAATATGGATGGTGTCTCCGGGTTGTGCGTCAGAGGGTATAAAGACAGCCGCGGAATATGCGCTCTGCCCGCCAGGAACGACTTTTATCATCTCAGGCGCGGCACTTCTGCCGTTGGCGCTGCCGTCGGCAAGCACTCCGTCCTTGCTCCTCTCTTTATACGTATCCGCTTCGCCATAGTGCCACCATTTTATATCCACTCTGTCGCCGTCCGGGTCTGAGGTACGTGCATTCAGAAGCACCCTTTGACCGGCAACTGCCTCAAGGTCGACACCTTCCACGATTTTAATGTTAGGCATATGGTTGGCACCCTCATAATTAGGAGTTATAAACCAGTCGGCGCGCACAGCAAAATCAGTCTGAAGTGGACCAACCCAGCGGCTGGCCGAATGACGCCTCTGCCATCCCCACGGATTCTGTGCCGCATGGGCTATCGAATCATCCAGCGGTCTAAACGGAGTCGGACAATAATCATATCCGCCGTCTGTGAATTCCGTAGGCCTGTCACCCTTTCCCATACGACCGGACCAACCGCCCCACGTCGGATTTTCCTGGGTTCTCAAGCCTCTGTCTAAAGTGAAAATAAACGACGGCGAGTCACCCTCGGACATCATATCTCCACGGGAGAGGTTCGTGTTTTTCTGCGCCTTGCGTTCAACACCGTATTCATCAATGAATGTCCATGGTGTGTAGCTGGGGTCTTCCGCCTTATTCCACCGGCCGTCCTGCGCATTATCACCATGATTATCCAGTATCTTGTTGTCTCCATACTGTATATAATTTCCCAGCAGGGAGCCATGGCCAGATGTTATGTGCTTGTTCAAAAATTCGCCTCTGTATCCCCAGTTATAGTAATAAGAGCCTTGATTAAGCGATTGATATGCCATAGAACTCCAAACATGGTTATCAAAAATGCTGGTGATTCCCGGCCAGTACTTTTCTACATACGAGGCGTAACAGATATCCTGACCCATGATAATGTAGAGGACAGCCTTATCATTGACTTTCTCTACCACAGCTTCCCATTCGGCCCATTTTGCCGGGTCGTTGTTACCGTTGCCATCTTTGAATTTGAACTCGCCCCGCGTATATACCGCATTCGTATAGGTTCCGGTGGTCAAGTTCAGACCAGTCCATGTGCCTTGCTCGAAATAATCTTCCTCAATGTCCATCAGCGCACGGGCAAAGGTGTTGGTTCCGCCCCATACCTGGAACTGCACCTTGCGGGGGTTATCGTCCAGCATTGCTTCTTTTATCATGAGGGAGCCATCAGTTGAAGCTTCAACCTCTCCCGAATACCCTACATTACCCATAGCGATAGCTGCGCGAATGGCATCGGGCGTGGGATAATTCGGGTCGTGCACCACAAGATTAGGGTACCCTTCTTCATACTGGGCAGTCTGCTCATTGATCCACTTTTCGGGAAGCCAGCTTCTGGCCGCAATCGGAGGATATGTAACCCCGTCAATAACCCTCTCAGGCATTCCTGCCGCATGGTAGTTGGATGAGCTGAGTATGATTGCTTCAATATCCATCTCGTTGGTATATAGTAGGAAGCGCCTGAAGGATTGTAAGTCGTCTTTTTCGGCGTCGTTGGTGGAGAAAATCCTCATGCCGGTCTTATCGCTCGCCTTCCAGTCTACATTGAATCTAACAAGCTTTGCGATGTCGCTGCCATCTACGGTTTCCACTCTGATAAGTGCCGGGCCTCTTCTGATACCTTCAATAAGACCCGTATCGGAGATGGTGGCCGCATGATAACCATCATAAGCCTCCGCTGTAAGCGCCTCAGCGTCATCAAGAAGAGGATTGATTAAGGTGTACTTAAGTGACTTTATACTGGTGTTAGCCGGAGTTATGGAGGATTGGATCTGAATTTTTTCCCCCATCTCTATCTTTGGCTTGGCTACCGAAACGGTCATGGACGTTGCCGATGTGGGATTAACCACTACGTTGAGCGTTGCCGTCTTGTCGCTGCCGTCTTTTGTTGTGACGGTAATCGTCGCGGTGCCGTTCTTCACAGCTGTAATCAAACCGGTAGCGGATACCGTTGCTACGCTTGTGTCTGACGAGACATAAGACAAGCCTTTACCTGTCGTATTAGCCGGATTAAATATCACATTAATCTGAGACGTATTGCCCGCCTCCAAGCCGACATCCAGTGCTCCCACTGAAATGCTTGTGGCCAGTATCGGTTTAACGGTAACTACAGCCTTCGCTGTCTTGTTGCTGCCATCCGTTGTCTTAATCTCTATTTCAGCACGACCCTCTTTAAGTGCGGTTATCAGGCCACTGCTCGATACCGTCGCTATTTCGGGATCGTATGAAGTATAAGAGACTTCATTATTTGTTGCATCTGCCGGTGTTACGATTGCGTTAAGCACTCTATCCTCACCTACACCCATGCTGAACGACGGGGTTTCTACACTCACGCCAGTCGCTTTAACCACTTCAGACGTTGTAGATGATTTAACGGTAACTACGACTTTTGTTGTCTTTTCGCTGCCATCCGTTGTTTTAATCTCTATTTCGGCGCGGCCTTCACTGATCGCGGTTATGAGACCGCCACTCGATACCGTTGCAATTTCGGGGTCATATGAAATATAGGAAACTTCTTTGTTCGTCGTGTTCGCTGGCATAACGGTTGCTTCAATTTGCGTCGTTCCGCCTATATTCATGCTGACCGCCGACTGTGCTGCACTTATGCCCGTCGCTTTAATATCTTCAGATGTTGCAGATGATTTAACGGTAACTACGACCTTTGCTTTCTTGTCGCTGCCATCCGTTGTTTTAATCTCTATTTCGGCGCGCCCCTCACTGATTGCGGTTATGAGGCCACCATCCGTTACTGTTGCAATTTCAGGGTCGTATGAAGTATAGGATACTATTTTATTCGCCGTGTTCGCTGGCGTAACGGTTGCTTCAATTTGTGCCGTACCGCCTATATTCATGCTGACCGCTGATTGTGCGACACTCATGCCCGTCGCCTTAATCGGATCGGCCGGATTGACAGTTATATTTACTTTAGCTGTCTTCTTGCTTCCGTCCGTTGCCGCGATTGTTATGGTTGCAGTTCCTGCTGCCTTGGCAGTAACCAGTCCCGTAGTTTCGTTTACTGTCACAACTTTTGTGTTGCCTGACGTGTACTTAAGCTTTTTGATGGTCGCATTCGCCGGCTGGATGGTCGGCTTAAGCGTCGTCGTGCTGCCCACCTTCAAAGTAACATTACCAGAAGTTATGGTCTTGATCAGCACGTTCTTTACCGTTACTTTGCATTTGACCTTCTTAATCTTCTTGTTGCCCTTCACTGTTGCAGTAATTGTGGCCTTCCCCTTCTTTACGCCTTTTACGACTCCCTTTTTGCTTACCGTAGCAACTTTTTCGTTGCTCGTTTTCCACTGGATTTTGGGCTTAGCGCTTTTTGGGGTTGGTGTTACTTTAAGTTTCTTTTTCTTACCGACATATACCGTCATCTTATTTGGAATCTTGATCTTGGTTACTGCCGGTGCTGCTTCAACGGTGTTTGGAACGATTATTCCGGAAGCACCGAGCAGAATGCACATTAGCATCACCAACAAAGCCACTAACTTTTTACCTTTCATCTTCCTACCTCCTTGTTTTGAATGGTACAATAAAATAGTCAAGCGTTGCAAAACGCCACAACCCACATAAAAGCGGGCTGTTTGTATGGAACCGCCTTTAAAAAAGGCGGTTCCATTCAGGTTACTGTTCTGTCATAAGGATCGACAGCCCCCTTTTTCCTTTGTTCTGCTGCTCTACCCCAGTGATTGACATAGAGCCTGCTTCGCCGTAACGCAGGTTAAATTCGTCATGGACTCGCAGGTACAATCGTCAGAACAATCGTGCCCTCTACATCGCTGCCGTCGGTCGCCTTCGCGGTAATCGTCACAGTGCCCGGAGCTACCGGAGTAACCTGACCGCTGGCGCTTACCGTCGCAACGGCGTCATTGCTGGAAGACCATGTAACGGTCTTTGTAACAGCATTAGCAGGCACAACTGTCGCAGTTAAACTGACGTTGCCGCCGCCCACAGGTATCGCGCTCAGGTTGACGCCTTCTGGAACCGCAAGCGTTATGGTTCTTACACGCGGCTCAACATGGACGTAAATGTGCTTGTAAACCTGAGAGTTGAGATAGTACTCATGGCTCTGGATGTTCACCTGAGCCGTAATCTTGGTGGTGCCGGGTCCTTGCGGCGTTATCACCCCTGCTTCAGTGATAGTAGCGACAGCAGGATTACTGGAGAAGAATGCTACCGCATGATATGGGTCTTGGAGGGTGACGCCGCTTTGGTTTTGACTGGTCGATATATTGCTGGTGGCTCCTACAAGCCTGGCCGCAAACGTCCGTGACGCGGTTGTGAGCGGAGAGGAAGTGCCTATAGCATAGTATGTAAGCGTATCGGCATCCCAAGCGCCTGCCATACTTTCTGGCGGAATGATATCAAATGGACTGTGGTGTTCTCCCCCAACCGTGATTATTATACGCTGATAATATCTCAAGTCATGACCTTTACCACGTTCTTCGCCGTTATCAATGGCTTCCGCGATAATATGAATGGTGTCTCCCGGCTGCGCATCCGAAGGCACATGGAAGTAGGCGCTAAACCCGGAAGCTCCGCCAGGCTGGACGTTGATCATAGCGGGAGGACGGGCGTTGTCTCTGCCGTCTGCACTGCCGTCGGCAAGGTATCTTCCGTCAGCGGTTAATTCTTTATAGGTATCCGCTTCGCCGTAGTGCCACCATTTTACGTCTACCCTGTCCCCATCAGGATCGGATACTACGGCGTTCAGCCTTACCTGCTCGCCAGGCGCTGCCGTCAGGTCGAGGCCTTCCTTGATGCTGATGCTGGGCATATGGTTAGCACCCTCATAATTAGGAATAGAGAACCAGTCGGCATGTACAAAGTATTCCCTCTGTATCGGCTCAAACCAGCGGGAAAGCGCGTAGTTGGCTGCCCAGCCGCGGGCAGATGTGCCGAGCCTGGTCGTCGGATTCTGGTTGTAGTCACGCACGTCACTGCTGTTGTATCGTACATTGCTGGTGTTGGCACGGCTGAAACGACCGGCCCAGTTGCCCCATTCTATCTTTTCATCGTCATACAGTCCGCTGCTCCTGAGTCCCCTGTTCAAAAGGGCAAAGAATGCCGGCGAATCGCCTTCGGCGTTGAAATCGTACTGACATTTTGAGCCTTCGTTGGTTTGATACCCATCAGCGTCGTAGGTGGCAGCGGGTGCTTTTTCAGGCTTGCCGTCCTGGGCGAACCACTGCTCGCCTTCCAGCAGATGTCCGTCTCCACATGACCTGTAGTTGGCCATATAGGGACCGTGACCCTTCGTAGCATGTTCTATCATATACTTCGCTCTCATCAAATAGTTGTCGGCGTATGAACTGCCGGTGTGCCAGTTATAGGCAAAAGCGCCGTAGGTGCCGTCATAATGAGCGGTCAAGTTGGGCCACTGGCGGGAAATGTAACTCGCGTATGTGCCGTCCTGATCGCCTATCAAGTAGACGAATGTTTTAGCACTGATTCTTTCTTTCAGCGCATCCCATTCCGACTGTAGTTGCACTTGTTGTCCCGGATCTTCCTCATCTTCTATTTTTGTGCCGGGCGTATATTGGGAACTTGACTGCACTCCTCCGGTGGTAGCGTTCAGGTTCGTCCATGAGCCATTCCCCATATAATCTTCCTGAATGGATACCAGCGCGCGGGAAACGGTATTGGGACCGCCCCATGCCTGCAGCTGTATCGGGCGTGGGTCGTCGTCCAGCAGAAGATTCTTCACGAAGAGGGTACCTTCCGTGTCTTTCATCATACCGCCCATGATTCTGATTTCGCCGATTTTATAGATGGAGCGAAGATAATCAGGCGTCGGGTAATCCGGATCATGAACCCTCATGTTCTTATACGCTATTTCATAATTATCAATATCCTCATATATCCATTCCGTACCGCCCCAGCGGTAGGAATTAATGGGGGTAGGGTTGTCAGTGCCATAACTCGGGTTATCCAGGTCATCGGCCGCCATGCCCGCTCTGTGCCACTGGGAGCTGTTGAGTACGATAGCCTCGATATCAATCTCGTTGGCATAGGTCAAAAGGCGGTTCATAGATGCCTGATCGTCCACTTCGCCGTCCGTCGTAGCGACACAGCGCGGCTTATCCATCCAGTCAACCCATTCTACCTCGAATCTTAGCAGCTCCTTAAAGTCGCTGCCGTCTGTAGTTTCCACTCTTAGAAGCGCCGGGCCCTTTGCGATGCCCTCAATGATTCCCAGATCGGAAACACTGGCTGCAAGATAACCGTCATAAGGCTCGGCCGTAAGCGCTTCGGCGTCGTCAAGAAGTGGATTGACGAAGGTATACTTCAGAGACTTCACGGAAGCGTTAGCCGGAGCTATGTCGAACTGGACCTGCATCGTTTCACCCATCAATAGCTTTGTCTTTGGTATTGCAGCGTTCATAGACGTGGCTTGAACCGGTTCTACTGTAACATCGATGTTGACCGACTGATCGCTGCCGTCCATTGTCTTGGCCGTTATTACAGCGGTACCCGCTTTTACAGCCGTTATCAGGCCCGTATCTGACACAGTAGCAATATCGGAGTCAGATGACACATATGTCAGGTCTTGATTCGTCGTGTTTGCCGGGATAAAGGTTATATGAAGCTGAGAAGTCGTACCTTCATCAAGACCGACAGCCGTTTGCCCTGCTGCAATGTTTGCTGCCAATATCGGGCTGACGTTAACTACGATTTTTTCCGTTTTGGCGCTGCCATCCGCTGTTTTGACCTGTATTTCGGCGCGCCCTTCTTTAACGGCGGTGATAAGTCCGGTAGACGATATCGCAGCGATTTCCGGGGCAAATGAAGTATAAGTCAAATTTTTGTTAGTAGTGTTCCCCGGCATCCATGTTACGGTAACCTGAAAATCCGCACCTATATCCAGGCTGACCACCGGCTGATTCGACGTAATGTCTGTAGCTAAGATCGGATTGACAGTTATATTCACTTTAGCTGTCTTCTTGCTTCCGTCCGTTGCTGCGATTGTAATGGTTGTAGTTCCTGCTTCCCCGGCAGTAACCAATCCTGTCGTTTTGTCCACCGTTGCAACGTTTGTGTTGGACGATGTATATTGTAGCTTTTTATTAGTCGCATTGCCTGGAGATATGGTCGGTTTCAGCGTCAATGTCTCACCCGGGTTTAAGGAGGCGGTATTACAGCTTATGCTCTTTACCGGTATGACCTTTTTTACTGTTACGGTACATTCCGCGCTTAAGTTACTCCCTTTCACCTTTGCTGTGATTTTTACTTTACCAGGTTTAACGCCTTTTACAACACCCTTACTGGTTACGCTTGCCACTTTTTTATCAGAGCTTTTCCATTTGATCGTTGCTTTTGCTGCCTTCGGTGTTTTGGTAACTTTCAGTTTTTTTGTTTTTCCAACATAAATCGTGGTTTTCTTAGGTTTAACCGTAATCTTTGTCAGTTTTTTATTTGCTGCTTCCGCCTGCAATGGCTGTGCAATTATACCAGAGCTGCTTATCATAGAAATAACTATTATACCTGCCAATAATCTTTTAAACTTCATCTTACCTCCCTCTTTCATTCTCATTAATTGGATATGTTAAGATACAATACGAATTATTCGGTATAATCGAAGGCTGACAATTTATCTGCATTTTCTTTTGTAATTGCGACACAATCTACCAGCTGCTTCTCTTCCAATCCCGTAGTGCCGTTTTTCAAATAGGCATCTGCTTGTTCTACTGCCATACGCGCAATCTTTGCTGCCTGCTGTAATGCTGTTGCAGTAGCTTTTCCGGCTTTGATTAAATCTCTTGCATTATCAGACCCATCTACACCAATGACCGGTACTGTCATTCCGGCTGCGTCCAATGCTGCTACCGCACCTTCAAGCATCGTATCATTTCCGCAGATGACTCCTGCAACATCCGGATTGGACTGCAAAATTGTTTCCATCTTTTCAAACGCTTCTGTCTGTTCCCAATTTGCAGACTGCTGTGCCACCATTTCCATATCCGGGTACTGGTCGATTACTTCATGGAACGCATTGGAGCGAACGGCTGCATTAGTATCGGATTCTTTTCCCAATAATTCAACATACTTTCCTTCCTCGCCCATAGCTTCTACAAATACTTCTGCCACAGCTTTTGCGCCCTGGTAATTATTTGCCACAATCTGTGAAATAGCCACTCCGTCTTCATTGATCTCACGGTCAATCAGGAAGGTTGGAATCCCGGCATCCCTTGCTTTTTTCACTGCTTCTATGGTTGCATCCGCACCTGCATTATCACAGATGATTGCCGCTGCTTTATCTGCTATAGCAGCTTCAAAATGTTCCATTTGTTTCGTCGGGTCATCATCATGGGATAGCATCTTTACTTCATATCCCATATCTATCGCCTGCTGCTCAGCTGCAGTTGCCTCGGTTCCAAAGAATGGATTGGAATGGGAAGGAGTAATAATATACATAATATTAGATCCCCCGCCCGGAAGTACTTCAGCATCTGCCTCTGTTATTACATTCTCCGTTTCCGGTAATTCAGTTTCAAAATCTGTCTGCGCTGCTTCCTCCGTAATTGCTGCTGTTTCTGTTACCGGTGGTGCTTCTGTTTCGTTTACAGTAGAACCACACCCCGCCAGCATAGACATTGCCATCGCTGCACATAATAATACACTTACCAACTTTCTTTTCATTTTCTTTTCCTCCTTGTTTTCATTTTTGTTATGTAATATTGTAAATTTTTATATACTTTTAATATAAAAATTTACAAGTTAATAATAGCAAACTACATACCCAAATAATATAAAGATATCGAACTAAACTATCACTATTTAGACTTTTAAAATAAGTATAAAAAAATTGTAAAAGAATCCACTTTATTGCATGTGTTTTCTTTTACAATCTCTTAGTTTTATTAAAATTTTTATATCGGATTCGTAAATTATTTTTTGTTTTGGCTCCTCCACTTATTAAACTGCCTCTGTTTTTCTTTAATCACATCATCAAGGCCTTTGCTCTTTAATTCCCGCAGCATTTCGTCCAGCCCTTCTTCAGGATCAACCAGACCATTTTCCAAAATAACCTTATATTGATTGTATATAGATTCCAGTTCCAGATATTGAGCAGATACAGATGATACATCAAAATTAAACCCTATTTCACATGATTGTATCGCAGATTTATTATGTTGATCCATTTCATCCCACAGATTGAGAGGATTCCCTTCCCATACATAGGTTATATATTGGTTCGGCATTTTCCATGCAGTAGAAGTAAATATATTAGTAGTTACTCCATCTGGAAATGTTATATGTCCATCATCTGTTTTGACATAATGGACACCTTCTATTCCATAAGACAGCAGATTCATTATATCCTCATTGGTATACATCAAATTAAGCAGCTGCATTGATTTTTCTTCAGAAATCGTATTTTTTGAAATGACCCATGGGAAAGCAGCCATAGAATTGTAACTGATCGCATTTTTACCGAACTGAACAATCACCATCTCCCGTCCGCAATCAATTGATTCCTGTACTTCAATACCAGGTTTCCCCCGCACTATATAGGAAAATAATTTTCCACTTTGAACTCGCTCAATAATGTTTTTCGTATTGTTCAGTATATTTTCTCCCATATAGCCTTTTAAATACCAACGGCGGGCTTGCTTAAGCCTCTCCATGTATTCTTCTGTTTCAAATATATTTACTATATTTTCATTCTGACCATAGTTTAAGTGGCCTCCTGCCGGGAAGCTGTTGATTCCATCTGTTAGTTCACAGTTACTCAGCATAGTACCATCCGGTGAAACAGGAATGATATCCGGTTCTTTTTCCAAAAGCATATCGTAAATTTTTTCCAGATCTTTAATTGATTTTATATCCTCTTTCTTCAATCCATATTTAACCAGAATGTCTTTTCGCAGCATATAAGAATCCCACCCGGCTGCATAATCACGATTATTTGCAAGTCCATATAATTTTCCATCGATTTTACAGGCATTAATGTTGTCAATTCCCACAGCATCTATGATTCCCTGTCCATACTCTTCTAACAATGTTCCCAGTTCACTTAGCTGCCCATCAATGTATAATTCCATATATATTTTATTTGTTACACATAAAACATCCACTTGCTCTTTCCCGGCCAGCATCAGATTCACTTTGTCTTTAAAATTCTGAGAAATCACTTTCAATTCTACCTCAACTCCCAATTGCTCTCTCACAATTTTATTGATTTCTTCTTCTACCATTTTCAAATCTTCCGTATCTGCATACCGCCCACTATAAGATACCACTAATTTAGAAAAATCACTATTATTTAATTCTTTTACATATTTTTCATCATCTTCCTTGTTAAATACAAAAGTCAAGACAAGTCCCAGTATTCCAAGCAATAGCAATACAATCACTATACATACTTTCTTTTTCATCTGAAATCCCCTCCCCTCGGAATGTAGATTTCTATTTTAGCTCCTTCGTCCTTATTATTACTGAATTGAATGTTTGCTGTTTCTCTATACATAATTGAAAGACGCTGAACAACATTGTGGATTCCAATATGCTCTCCATCTTTTTTCACAACACTCTGACCTTTCTGCAATGTTTCCATGATATCCGGTGTAAAGCCTTCTCCGTTATCTGATATGGTCACAAAAAGATATGGATTTTGATCGCCTAATATAACACTGCATATCTTCACCTCAATCACAAGCTGTTCTTCCGGTGACATCTGATGCTTTACCGCATTATCTACAAATGTCTGTATCATCATACATGGAACCATTTCCTGTAAAAGTTCTTCTCTCACCTGTAATCGTAAGCTTAACTGCTCTGCATACCGCATTTTCTGCAAAGCAATATAATCTTTGATGTGGATTACTTCTTGTTCTATTGAGACATATGTTTTGTTTTTTAGAGTATAACGAATATAATTACTTAGTAGCCCTGCTGTTTCCTGTATGCAGTCGTTACGCCCCATAATAGAAAGATTCTGAATCAAATTCAGACAATTCGTTAAGAAATGAGGATTCACCTGGGCTTGCAGATACTGCAGTTCCGTACTTTGTTTGCGAATCTGTTCCTCATATACGTTGATTTTTAAAGATTTAATTTCAGACGTCATGGCATCAAAGGCTTTATTCACCATTTCAAACTCTTCAAATGTACTGCTGTCTTGCAGCCGAATATCAAAATCTCCCTGACTCAACTGCTGCATAGCAAATGTCAGTCTATGCATGGGGATCATAAAATAACGGTTCAGCAGCAAGAAAATAACTATAATCAAACATAGTACAGAAATGAATCCAAGCAGTGCGCTAAATCCCATTTGCCTGATACTATTCATTAGTCCTCTCTGCTGCTTACGTACCGCTAAAGAATATCCGCGTTCTGAATACACCTGTATCATTTGATCCGGCTCAATCTCAAGCTCTTTCAGTTCGTCCTTTGGAATACACTCGGACTGTCCGGGTCTTATTCCATCAACAATACTTTGCTTTGCATCGTATAACAGTAATAACTCCCCTTCTCCCTGATAAGACCGGCCTAGCCCTTTTAACAAATTGGACGTACTGACCCATCCATTTACATAGATTTGCTGGTTTTCTAAAGTACGCAAAAAATATGTATTGCCTTGTATTTCTGCGAAGTACCATTTCCCTTGTCCCTGTTCCTGGAACATATTCACAATTTCTTCCGAATGTTTCTGCATCATGGTTTGCGTTTCCGGTGGAACAAAGCTCTGTCTGCTTGATATATAAATGTCTTGTTCTAAATGAAACATTGAAATTCCATCCAGAATTTTATAGTTATTAATTGAACTTTGAAAATTATTTATTATGTTCACTTCCGCCAGGTAACGCTCCAATTCCTTATTTGAATTTTTTAATATTCTTAGCTCCTCATTCATTACACTTTGCGACAACAGAAAAGAATCCGCACCGGATAAACTGTTTTCTATATCTTTTAGAAGTAACTGCAGTGAAGTAGCGATCGAATTGTCTATCCGCTCTTGCATCATGCTGAAAATGGAATAATTATAACCAATCACCACCATACAAATAACCATCAGCATAACACCTATGATCAATGTAATAAAATAGCGCAATGATTTGAATATTTTCATACTTCACCTTCTTCTGTATTCTTTTGGCGTAATACCGAATGCCCGCTTAAATATCCTGGTAAAATATGCGGTATTCGGGTATCCTACCTCCGATGCAATTACTGAAATATTCTCATCTTTTTTCAGCAGCAGGAGCTTTGCTTTTTCTAATCTCACCTGAATAATATAATCTGAAATGGATGTTCCAACCTGTTCTTTAAACATTCTGTTTAAATAATCAGGATGTAAATACACCCTCCCCGCCAATACATTTCTATTAATTTGCTCGCCGGAATTTTCTTCAATATATTTTTTTATCTTATGGACCATGTCTGATAGCTTACCTGTTTTGGAATCATAATGCTGCAGGAATTCAGCCACTTCCCTGATCCAGTTCATCATGTTATCTACTGTATTCCCTGCTTTTCGAAAACTTTCTGTCATCTCTGACCTTCCAAAAATAGCACTCGCCTGTATCCCGCGATGCTCCATCTCAATATAAAGCGATTGCAGGAAATCTTGCTGAATGTATCCGAGTACTTCCGCATCTGCACACGCCTTGAGACTAATCGTAGTTAAAAAATTTTTTATTTCTTTTAAAACCTTTTCATAATCAGGAAGAAACAGTTCTCTCGCCCATGCTGACATCTCCGGTTTTTCATATTTGAAGGTTTTTACAGTCTCCCGAACAACACTTAGGACTCCTAATTTCAAAACATCACTTTTTTCTTTTTCCAGAAGATTCCTGACACTCTCCCGTAATTGTGCTAGGGGAACGATTTTTTCTACATAACCTTTTATATTAAAAAATTTCAAATATTCCCGGCATTGTTCCACCACGGTCCTGCTCCGCTCCTGCATCAGAACGTCCGTTTCCCTATCTGTCTGGTAAAGAACTAAAATACTTCCGGCATTCAATATGATCATATTGCCTACACCGGCATTATGAAACAGGCTTTCTGCAATAATATTTTTCAGGGAAAATTCTAATATTTCATCATTCCAAAAAGTTCCCATGTTTTCCCTGCGGCTCCAATATAATAAAATCGGATAGTACCTGTTTTCAGCATTCATATAAATACCTGCTTTTTGTGCATGTTTTATCACTGCCTCTTCCTTGTCCCCGATATCCCGGAACAAATATTTTTTCCAAAAATCCTGCCAAAGAATATCTTTTCCTGAATTCCAATAGCTGGCAAATTTTTTATTCTGTTCTGTCTGTCTGTTTAATTCTACTTTTTCAACCGCTTCCTGTATGACTGCTTCTACTTCCTTTTTTTGAATTGGTTTCAGCAGATATGCCATGACTTTCAGATGAATCGCTTCCTGGGCATAAGAAAATAACGCATGACTGGTCAAAAAAATGGTGATAATATCTAATTCCTGTTCCCGCACCCAAGACAGCAGTTCCAATCCGCTGCCTCTTGGCATTTCGATATCACACACTAAAATCGAGATTTGATGACATTCCATTATTTCAATGGCCTGCTTCATGCTATAACACATATAAACCTGATCAATACCGTAAAATTTCCAATTTATCATACTTCGAATAACTTCTACTGTCAGTTTTTCGTCATCCACTAATAAGATTTCCATACGGTTCCCCCATTTAGTATTTTTTAAAAAGAATGCTACTTAACATATAATAATCTGTTTACTAATACAGATCGGTATAACGCAAGCCGCATTCTTTATATTGATATTAATCATATATTATCTTATTTACGCAGAAAATTCAATTCCTTCCCATAGGGATTTTATGGTAATACCCATTTATTTGTCCTGATTTCTCGCCTGCAATGCCATTTTCGCCTGCATTTTTCTCTGCATCTGATCGATAATGACTGCCACTATAACAATCATCCCTCTGATGATCTTCTGCCAGAATTCCGTAACACCGCACATGGTCATTCCGTCATTAATCACACCGATTACAAAAGCTCCGACAATCGTCCCTCCTATGCTCCCCACACCGCCTGCCATGGATGTCCCTCCAAGAACAGCGGCAGAAATTGCATTCATTTCCCATCCTTCACCGGTTGCCGGCTGC
>Ga0153942_1000198_pt1 | contig 21802 bp, 18 predicted proteins | sample TSNJ026MetaG_FD_104731 | JGI IMG/M metagenome (GOLD analysis project Ga0153942, IMG submission 104731) | Attine ant fungus gardens microbial communities from New Jersey, USA - TSNJ026 MetaG | ecosystem: Host-associated > Fungi > Mycelium > Unclassified | place: USA: New Jersey, Brendan T. Byrne... | reverse complement strand
TGTCCAGAAAGACGGCGGCCTGTTCGCCCTGGCTGATGGAATCCGCCTCCGCGCCGTCCCTCACAATGTGGAGCACCTTGCCGGTGGATTTAAGCTGGGCGTAACCCACAAAGGTATCCGTAAAGTCGGAGCCGGACAGCACATCCTCCTCCCAGCCCAGATCCCCCTGGCTCTCTCTGGCCTTTCGGGCGCGGGCGCGTTGGGCCTGCATGTGGGACAGGAAGCCCTCCTCATCCACAATAAAGTTCCGGTCGGCGGCTATCTCCTTGGTAAGATCCAGCGGGAAGCCGAAGGTGTCGTACAGGCGGAAGGCGTCCGCCCCGTCGATGGCCCGCTCGCCGTTTATCATTTTCGCTTCTGCCCGCTCCATCAGGGACCAGAGCATTTCCAGGCCCTGTTCAATGGTCTTTGTAAAGCGCTCCTCCTCGATGCGGATCACCTTTTTAATGTAGTCGGCGTTTTCCAGCAGCTGGGGGTAGGCGGTTTTGTTCTCCTCAATCACCGTATCGCACACATCCGCCAGGAAGGAGCCCTTGATGCCCAGGAGCCTGCCGTGGCGGGCGGCCCGGCGAAGCAGGCGGCGGAGGACATAGCCCCTGCCCTCGTTTTGGGGGATCACGCCGTCCCCCACCATAAACACGGTGGAACGGATATGGTCGGTGACCACCCGCAGGGATACGTCGGTTTTTTCATCCCGCTTATACTCCACCCCGGCGATAGAGGCGATGTGCTTCATGATTTTCTGCACGGTGTCCACCTCAAAGAGGTTGTCCACCCCCTGGAGGATGCAGGCCAGGCGCTCCAGACCCATGCCGGTGTCAATATTGGGGTGCTCCAGAGGCGTATAGTTCCCGGCCCCATCCGAGTTGAACTGGGTGAACACCAGGTTCCAAAATTCCACATACCGGTCGCAGTCGCAGCCCACAGCGCAGTCGGGGCTGCCGCAGCCGTGCTCCTCGCCCCGGTCAAAGTACACCTCGGAGCAGGGGCCGCAGGGGCCCGAGCCGATCTCCCAGAAGTTGTCGTCCTTGCCCAGGCGGACGATCCGGCCGGGATCCACGCCCCGGTTCTCGGCCCAGATTCTGGCGGCTTCGTCATCCTCCTCGTAAACGGAAACCCAGATGCGGTCCACCGGGATTTTCAGCACCTGGGTGATAAATTCCCAGGCCCACTTGGTGGCGTCCTCCTTGAAGTAATCCCCGAAGGAGAAGTTGCCCAGCATCTCGAAAAAAGTGCCGTGGCGGCTGGTTTTTCCCACCCTTTCGATATCCGGCGTGCGGATGCATTTCTGGCAGGTGATCACCCGCTTGCTGGGCGGGGCCTCCAGGCCCAGAAAATACTTTTTCAGCGGCGCCATCCCCGAATTAATCAGCAGCAGGCTGGCGTCCTCCCCGGGAACCAGCGGCGCGCTGGGAAGCCTTTGGTGTCCCTTTCCTTCAAAAAATGCGAGAAACATCTCACGAACCTCGTTAAGCCCCATCCATTCCATCTTTGGCGCATCCCCTCTTTTAATGATTAGCCATAGCAAGCGGAATTTTAATTCGGAAAACACCTATTATATTCCGTTTGTATATACAGCAAAAGAATAAGCCTGCGTTTTTCGCTTCATTCTTCCCCTTGCTGTAAAACGATCCCCCTCCTCTGTTGTCGGCGGAGGGAGACCGAAGCTTTTGCTTTCCATAAGATTCCACGGTAATTATACAATATTCCGTTCCTGCCTGTCAAACCTATTTCCGCCCGGGCCTCACGCTCCTTCCGGCCGGGCCCCGCTTTCCTGTGCCGGAAGCTCCAGGCCCGGCTCCTCCACGGCCATATCCGGGTAGCAGGCAAGGGCCATCCGCCTAAGCTCCTCCAGCATCCGCAGCCCCTGGGCCTCAAAAACCTCCGGGTCGATGTAGATGTACCAGTCCTTCAGCACCGCAGGCATCTTCTTGTAGAAGCCGCTGCCTTCCAGCGCGGAGATGGGAACGTCCTTCTCCCCGCAGAAGATCATCCGCACCGCCGCAAAATCCTCCCGTCCGGCTCCGGCGGCCTCCTCGGTTGGGTATTTCCATTTTTCGTAGTCCTCCGCTATGTTGACAAGCCCCAGATTCCGCATCAGCTCGCCCTCCAGCGTATCCCCGGTGGCTATGGTGAAATCCAGCATCCGCAGGTAGAGCACCGGGACATCCTCGGTTTTGGCGTCCAGCGCCGCGGCATTAAGCTCATCCAGCCTGTCCTCCAAATCCGCCCCGAAGTCGTCCCCCAGCTCCCCGCCGGTGACAGCGCCCTCCAGCAGCACCGCCAGGCTCCGGTAGTTGTCCAGAAGCCCTCGGACACTGTTCGCCCGGGGCAGCACCGCCACCTGGATATCCGCCTCCGCCAGAATATCCAGCGCCCCCCGGCTCAAATCCGCCTCTGTGACCACCAGCTCCGGCTCCAGGGCCAAAATGGCCTCCATATCCGGCTCCAGCGCCGTTCCGCAGTCGGGCAGCCTTGTGGCCGCCTCCGGGTAAACCGTGTGCCGGGGAACCCCCGCCAGCCGCTCCTCCAGCCCCAGGTCGTACAGCTTTTCGGTGAGGGAGGCGGCCAGGGACACCACGCTGCCGGGGCGCTCCTCCAGCGTGGCCCCGGCCACCGTAACCGGATATTCCGGATCCACCGGCTCCGCCTGGGAATCCTCCTCCCGGGCCTGGGAGGAGGATTCCCCCCTTCCAAAGGGCAGCTCCAGCCCCCCGCAGCTGGCGAATCCGGCGCTTATTGTTATCAGTATTAATACCGCAATCCATTTTTTCATCTTTATTAATCCCCCTTGCTCCATGCTTCCAGCGCCGCCCTTGCCAGCAGCTCCAGATCCTCGTATCCTTCCAGCCTTCCCGCCCGGCGACGAAGCTCCGCCGCGCCCCGCCAGCCCTTGAAATAATGGGCCGCGTGGGTGCGCGCCTCCCGCATTCCCCGGCGCTCCCCCTTGTAGTCGCAGGCCAGGCGGATGTGCGCCAGCATGATGGCCATCTTCTCCTCCGGGTCAGGCTCGGGCAGCCGCTCCCCCCTTTGGAAATAGGCGTCCAGCTGCCGGAACAGCCAGGGCGCTCCCAGCGCCCCCCTGCCTATCATCACCAGGTCGCAGCCTGTCTCCCCGTACATCCTCTCCGCGCTCTCCAGGCTGTTTACGTCCCCGTTGCCGATCACCGGGATGGACACCGCCCTTTTCACGGCTCTGATAATATCCAGATCCACCGGCGGCGCGTACATCTGCGACCGGGTGCGTCCGTGGACGGTTACCGCCGCCGCCCCCATCCTTTCCGCCAGCACCGCCGCCTCCACGGCGTTTACGCTCCCCTCGTCCCAGCCCTTCCGGATTTTCACCGTTACCGGCACGGCCACCGCCCGGGCCACCGCCTCCACGATCCTCCCGGCCAGGGGCAGGTTCTTCATAAGCGCGCTGCCGCTGCCTCCCCCCGCGATTTTCGGCGCGGGACAGCCCATGTTGATGTCCAGCGCGTCGGGCTTATACCCCATGGCCATTTTTCCCCCGGCCGCCATGGTATCCGGCTCATCCCCGAACAGCTGAATGCCGCAGGGCCGCTCCCGGTCGCTGATGCGCAGCAGCTCCGCCGTCTTGGCCGAGCCATATTGCAGCCCCTTGGAGCTTGCCATCTCCCCCACCGCGTAACAGGCCCCCTGGGCCACGCAGGTTTCCCGGAACGCCCGGTCTCCCACCCCGGCCATAGGGGCCAGCGCGGCGGTTTTTGGCAATTCTATGGTTCCCAGCTTCATAATTCCTTGTCCACCTTCTGGTTGAGTATCCTACAAAGAAAAAGTTTAGCAAATTATTCGCAACTTTACAATGGTTTATGGTATACTATGGATTGAAAAGAGAGGGAATAGAACATGAAGCTTTTGGCAGTGGATGGAAACAGCATCTTAAACCGCGCTTATTACGGCATCAAGCTGCTGTCCACCAAGGACGGCATGTACACCAATGGAATTTACGGTTTTCTGACCATATTGCTCCGCATGGAGCAGGATGTGGAGCCGGACGGCGTAGTGATTACCTTTGATAGGAAGGAGCCCACCTTTCGGCATAAAAAATACGACGGCTACAAAGCCCAGCGCAAGGGGATGCCCGATGAGCTGGCCCAGCAGATGGCGCCCCTCAAGGAGCTTTTAGGCTGCCTGGGTTATCCCATCGTGGAGCTGGCGGGCTTTGAGGCCGACGACCTGCTGGGCACCCTGGCCCGGGGCGCGGAGGAGGGCGGAAACCTCTGCGTCATCGCCACCGGCGACCGGGACAGCTTCCAGCTGATAGGCGGGCATACCACCGTCCGGCTGGCCTCCACCAAGGGGGGCCGCCCCCAGGCCGAAATCTGGGACGAGGCCGCCATCCGCGAAAAATACGGCCTTGCCCCCATCCAGCTCATTGAGGTAAAGGCCCTTATGGGCGACAGCTCGGACAATGTACCCGGCGTGGCGGGGATCGGTGAAAAAACCGCCCTCTCCCTCATCCAGAAGTACAATGACCTGTCTCATATATACGATAACCTGGAAGCCCTGGACATCCGGGACAGCCTCCGGGCCAAGCTGTGCACCGACAAGGAGCTGGCCCTCCTCAGCCGCGAGCTGGTGACCATCGACCGCCATGCGCCCATCGACGCCGACGCCGGGCATTACCTCCGCCGCCCTATGGACGGCCCCTCCGCCTATTCCCTTATGGCAAGGCTGGAGCTGTTCAGCCTGATGGACCGCTTCGGCGCGAAGCCGGACGCACCCGGCCCGGCAACCGGCGATGTGGTAGATCCCGGCGCGTTGGATATCTTCTGCGAGGCCCCCATCGACCAGTGGATCGGCGGACTGAAGCAGGCGGATTTCCTCTGCGAATTTTCCGGCGATATCCCCGCCGCCCTTTGCGTCCGGGGGGAGGACGCCCTCTATCTCTACGACGCGACCGCCCCGGATGTGGCCGCCGCCCTCCTGCAAAGCCCCCTTCCCAAGAGAACCAGCCATGCGAAGCAGCTCCACCGCTTTGCCCTCAGCCGGGGGGTTCCGGTGCAGAGCCTTGTGTTTGACGCGGAGATTGCCGGGTACATCCTCAGCCCCACCGGCAGCGACTACAGCGTTTCCCGCCTGGCGGGGGAGTACGCGATTCCCGCCCAGCAGATCGCGCCCTTCCTGGGCGAGCTTGGCGACCTGCTCCAGGACTGCGCCTGCCTTACCGGGCTGGCCGACGCACTGACCGGAAAGCTGGAGGAAAACGGGCAGCTGTCCCTGTTCCGGGACATCGAGCTTCCCCTGGCCCAGGTGCTGGCTTCCATGGAGCTGCTGGGCTTTGAGGTGAACGCCGGGGGCCTTGCCGCCTACGGTGAAAAGCTGGATGTGGAAATCGCCCGGCACCAGGAGGAAATCTACCGGTTGGCAGGGGAGGAATTTAACATTAATTCGCCCAAGCAGCTGGGGGGAATCCTATTTGAAAAATTAGGGCTCCCCGCAAAGAAGAAAATAAAAACCGGCTACTCCACCAACGCCGATGTGCTGGAATCCCTTTTGGGCAAGCACGATATCATCCAGCATATCATGGATTACCGGCAGGAGGCCAAGCTCAAATCCACCTATGTGGACGGCCTTCTGGCCCAGATCAGCCCCGACGGCCGGATTCACACCACCTTCCAGCAGACGCTTACCCGTACCGGCCGCATATCCTCCACCGAGCCCAACCTCCAGAACATCCCCATCCGCACGGCGCTGGGCAGCGAGCTCCGCCGCTTCTTCCGGGCGGGGGAGGGGTATACCCTGCTGGACGCCGACTACTCCCAGATTGAGCTCCGGGTGCTGGCCCATATCGCCGGGGATGAAAACATGATCGCCGCCTTTGCCTCGGGGGAGGATATCCACCGGAACACCGCTGCCCAGGTTTTCGACCTCCCCCCCCAGATGGTGACGAACGCCATGCGCTCCAGCGCCAAGGCCGTCAATTTTGGCATTGTCTATGGCATCGGGGCCTTCTCCCTCTCCCAGGATATCGGCGTCAGCGTGGCTGAAGCCGACCGGTATATCAAAAGCTACCTGGCTACCTATAGCGGTGTGCGCAGGTATATGGAGGACACCATCGCCTACGGCACGGAACACGGCTATGTCGCCACCATGTTTCAGCGCCGCCGCTATCTCCCCGAGCTTGCCTCCTCCAACCGGGCCATGCGGGAGTTCGGCAAGCGGGTGGCCATGAATACGCCCATCCAGGGAGCCGCCGCCGACATCATTAAAATCGCTATGGTTCGCGTCTACCAACGCCTGAAAAAGGAAAAGCTGGCGGCGCGCCTCATCCTGCAAATCCACGATGAGCTGATCCTGGAATGCCCCCCCGGGGAGGTGGACGCCGCCACCGCCCTCCTCCGGGAGGAAATGGAGCAGGCGGCCACCCTCCGCGTCCCTCTTATTGCCGACGTGGGCCAGGGAGCAAACTGGCTGGAATCCAAGTGACATCCCATTCCGTTCCCGTTCATTCACCGGGTACAGCATATTAATATCCCCCGGTGTAAATACATAAACAATTAACTTAAGAAATAAGGAGCCAGCGAAAGATGGATACAACCCCCGAACCCCAAATACGGATATCCCCCATGACCATGGACACGGTGGAGGCCGTCGCCCTGCTGGAAAGCCGGTGCATCTCGCCCCCCTGGAGCCTGGACGCCCTGGTGGAGGAGCTGTCCAACCCCATCGCCGTCTACTACACCGCAACCCTGGACGGGAGGCTGGTGGGCTATATCGGCATGCACCATATTGTGGATGAGGGCTGCATAAACAATGTGGCCGTGGAGCCGGACTGCCGCAGGAGAGGGGTGGCCACCCTGCTGCTGGGCGCGCTCACCTCCTACGCCAAGGCCCACGGCCTGCGAACGCTCACCCTGGAGGTGCGCGCGTCCAACGACCCGGCCATCGCCCTCTACAGCGGCTTTGGCTTTGCCCGGGTCGGGCTGCGCCGGGGATACTACGCCCTGCCCACCGAGGATGCCCTCCTCATGACGCTGGAGATGTAGGTAATCTCCGGCATAAAGGAAACTCCGCCTGCAATCGCAAGCGGAGTTTCCTTTTCCTGCCGTATAAATTACCTGCGGGCCAACGCCCCGTTTGAAATAACGATATCCCCGCCCAGGGAGGTGTTAAACCGGATATAGCCGTTGGCGTCCATGGAATAATTGGGCGCTGTAATGCGATTGTAGGCATTGGTGGTTTTATTGAAGGCGTAGAAATTCAGGCTGTTGATATTATGGCCGGACAGGTTCACCTTGGCGGTAACCCGCACATTCATGCCATAGCTCCCCTGCTGCCCCAGTGATACCACCGCAATTCTGTTGGTAAAGAATTTTTCAAACCTGGTCTTGGTGGCCCCGGTGCGGCTGCTGTCCACATAAACCCCCAACTGGGTATCCTTTGTGGCGTTTGCCGGGTTAAAGACCAGCCGGCCAACCACCGCGTTGCCGCTCATGGTATCGGCCATCAGGTTCAGGGTGAGGCCCCCGGAGGCGTTTTTCATTGCCGTAAGCGCGGCTGTGGAAATGCTGGAGACATTGCTCACCTTAACGGTAGCGGTGGACGCGCCGCTGGCTTTCGCCGTCTTTACGGCGGCGGCTGTCTTGGTTTTTGCCTCATCAGCGGTAATGCTTCCCGACACGCTGGGGGTACTCGTGCCGGAGCTCGTACTGCTGGAACTGCTGGAGCTGCTGGAGGAAGAACTGGAGACAGCTCCTCCGCCCATATCAATCTTCTTCTCGGATAAATAATACTTATTGGAGTAGGGGATCATGTCGTTGGACGAACCCAGGTATTTGCCCTGCGCGTTGTAAACATAGTAATCGTCATAGCCCTCCAGGGAAACAATATTGCCCGAATTATTCAGGCCTATGGTTTCCAGCACGAGGATTCTTTTGATGCTGTCATACTGCGTGAGCACCTTGTCGTCGCTTGCGGTGATTTCCTCCTTGCCGGTGCCATAGTATTTTTGCTTATTATAGACGCGGGTGCGTATCAGGATGCCGTCGCCGATATTAATCTCCAGATCGCGGATATAGGCGGACGGGACGAGCACCTTGCCGCCGGAAATATCCACATAATCATCTCCGTCACCAACGGCTTCCTCTTTGTTTGCGATGGTGCCGTCCATATTCAGCCGGGTATCGGCCACCCGGTTGCCGTTATAGGCCAGGTAAATGCTGCCGCTGAAATTCTTTGAGCTGGTGCTGACAAAGGATTCCACAAACTCCACCTTTATGTAGGCCGTTTTCTTGTTGTCTGTTACGGGAAACTCCTTGGTAGCAAAAGAGATTTTGGGGATGATGCTGCTGTCAATGTTGGAGCTGCGCACGGTGACCTTCCCGGCGCTCAGCTGGGAGGTGGTAACAGGATCGTTGGCGGCGCCCTTGGTGCCGTCCGACCACTCGAACATATTGGCGGTGAGCGGAAATTCCAGAACCTGCCCCGCTTGGATATCACTGAGATCGTAGGTTCTGTTGGTTTCTATGGCGCCGATGACGCCGGTAATCTTGCCGGTGGCCGCCGCGCCCATCGTGGTCATGCCAAAAACCATGGCAGCCGCAAGCACAAGCGCAAATAACTTTTTCATTATAAAAACACTCCTTTTTACATGGTCTGTTTATTCCAAATCTGCCTCCTCTTATTATAACGCTATAAGGCGGAAATGTCCAGCGACAAACTCCCGGACAGCATTCCGTTTTATGCCTTTATTTGTAAATTTTCGGTAAAAATATCATATTGTTACCCGCAGAAAATTTTTTTACCCTTTTGCATAAAATCAGCTGGCGGGAATTGGGTATTCTCTGCATTCCCCCGGCGAGCTTGTTTTTCCGGCAGAATCTGTTATACTGGGTTAGGGGCGACTGTATGATTTATATAACAGGTGATATGCACGGTGATCTTCCGCGTTTCAAAAGCAAGGAGATGCGCAAGCTGCGCAAAAATGATTACTTAATTGTATGCGGTGATTTTGGCTTTGTATGGGATGGCTCTGATAAAGAAAGGAAATTGCTGAAATGGATCGGTAAGCGCAGGTATCATGTACTCTTTGTGGAGGGTACCCATGATAATCTGGATTTGCTTTATGAGTATCCCCAGACCGAATGGCAGGGGGGCATGGTTCGGGAGATATCGGGCAAGCTGCGGCTCCTGTGCCGGGGAAGCGTATTTCAGCTGGAGAGGCTGTGTTTATTCACCTTTGGCGGCGGTTCCAGCGAGGATGCGGATATCCGCCGGGAAGCCCGTACATGGTGGAGCAGCGAGCTGCCCACCCAGGAGGAGGTGGCAGCCGCTTGGGAAAACCTGCGCCTCCACGACTGCCAGGTGGATTACATTATCACCCATCAGGGCAGCGGGCGCGCGCGCCAATGCCTTTCCATTATTGAGCACGGCACCAGTATTCTGGATACCTTCCTTGATGAGGTTCGGGCTACCTGCAAGCATAAGCGGTGGTTCTTTGGCGGTGCGCACCTAGATAAATTCCTTCCGCCGTCTGAAGTCGCGCTTTTCCGCAAGGTGATCCCCATTATTCAAGAAAAAATTTCTTTATAAAACCGGTTGACAATGTTAGGAAACTATAGTATAATGAAACCCGTCGCGAAAGTGGAAACTGCCCATTCTCGCACCATGGGAGCATAGCTCAGCTGGGAGAGCATCTGCCTTACAAGCAGAGGGTCACAGGTTCGAGCCCTGTTGTTCCCACCATGTTGGCCAGCGGATGTATGCGTTTTAGTATCGTCTGTGTACACTCCGTTTGGCTTTGTACGGCCCGGTAGTTCAGTTGGTTAGAACGCTAGCCTGTCACGCTAGAGGTCGAGGGTTCGAGTCCCTTCCGGGTCGCCACAATTGCCTCTGTAGCTCAGTCGGTAGAGCAGTGGACTGAAAATCCACGTGTCGCTGGTTCGATTCCGGCCGGAGGCACCAGGCGTCTGTCTCACGGGCGCAATTTGCGGGTTTAGCTCATCTGGTAGAGCGCCACCTTGCCAAGGTGGAGGTAGCGAGTTCGAGCCTCGTAACCCGCTCCATCCTCAAAAGTCTCACAACCATGCGGGTTTGTGGGGCTTTTTTCTTTGGCAAAGTGGCGCTCTTTCAAGATATTCTTCCGTTTTTTCTACTCTTTTTCTACTACCTTTTGCTTTCGCTAAGTAAAGTATGGCTGTTTCGGCTGTAATTCTTCTGTTTTTCTTCTCAATCATCGAGAAAAGCGTTTGGTAAAGCGGGTTTAGGAATGCTCAAGCTGCTGCCGATCGTCTTCGCCATGTTCTCCTTCGACTTATACTGCATGTGAGCATAAACATTCGTGGACCGCGGATTGGCATGTCCCAACCACTCCTGCACTTCTTTTAGGGAATAGCCGTTGTTAATGAGGAGGCTGGCTGTCGAGTGCCTCAGCTGGTGGAAGGTCAAAGGCGGAAGATCATATTTCTCAATCAGCTTGCGGAATCGGTGTGTAACATAGTCCGGTGAAACCAAATGTCCGTCATCCCATTTACAGACTTCATTGTTCTTGACATAGGCTTTTTTTAAGGTTGACTGCATCTGCTTTTGCTGCCGGTAAAGCTCTTTCAGGTACGCTTCAATTTCAGGGAACAACGGCATCGTCCGCAGGCTGCTTGTAGATTTGACGGTGGGGCTGTAAACCGTTCCGGCAGTTGTTCTGATTGCGGTGCGCTGGATCGTTACCGTCTTGCGCTTGAAGTCAATAGACATCCACTCCATACCCAGTGCCTCCGACCGCCGAAGACCATAATAAGCCGCCAGTATGACAGGAGCCACGATTTGATTTCCCTCATCCGAGATTTTATCAAACAATTCCTTTAACTGATCCGCGTCATAGTAGCGGATCACGGGGTCGGCGGACTTTCCTAAACGAATACCGGTGGACGGATTGCTCTGGATCAGCTTCATCGGCTCAATCGCGTACTGCAAGGTTTGATTGATGACCGTTCTATGATATTTCAGCGATTCTTTGGACAGGCCCGACTCCATTTTATACGAATAATATCCCTGTATGTCCAGCGTCGTCAACCGCGCGATCTGCACGTCAATTTCCTTGAAATAAGGAATGATATGTTTTCGGGCTGCATATTCGTATTTGTCATAGGTATTGGCTCTGACGTTGATTTTTGCGTACGCCAGATACAATGGAATCGTATCGGCAAACAGAGGAGTTTCCGGTACTGGTAATGCTGCCTGTATGGTCGGCGTGATTACTTCAGCAAGGTTGGTTGGGATTTTTTTCTGTTCTTGAAGAAACTGGGCCTTGTATTCCTCGATAGTCGGCTCAACCATTTTTTTTGCTGTTCTTGCATTGGCGGCGGTGTCTTTCAGGCCGGTACTGATCCACTTGGGAGTTAGGCCCTTGCCTCTTGAAATAACGATATAAAGGTATCCATTTTTAGGTTGTACTCTGCCCTTCATGAAAATGTGCTCCTTTCTTTTTGGCAGAGCTGTTAACGTCATCACTATATTCGTAAGTATAGCAAATACCGATGCCATTATCAACTCTGGTTATTAATATATTGAACCAAGGCGTTTTTCGGTACTTTAAACACCCTGCCAATTCGGAAAGAATGAATTTGTCCAGTTACCAGCAGCCTATAAGCGGTAGATTTTCCGATATTTAAGGCACTTTGTATGTCTTTCACACTGAGAACATCGGGATAGCCCTTGAATATTTGGCTGCGTCTATCCAATTTTATCGCCCCTTTCAGCTATAAAAAGACTAAGCCCCCGGTGCGTATTATACGCAACCGGGGGCTTCCGCCTATTTCCATGTCTCTATAATATCACGGAAAAATGTGGATTGCAAGAGACAAATAGTGGACAATTTCTGGACACCTAAATATCGGAGAATAATGCCAGCCTCATAGCCTCAATCGCCAACTCCAGATGGATGTTCTCCAAACCGGAAAAATAGCTGCGCAGCATATGCAGCAGATGCTCTTGGTCTAGCTTCAGGCCACCTGCATAGCAATAGGCTAACCGGAGCAATTTAGCTCCTTTGCTTGAAAATGCAGCAGTCATTGCTTCCTGCGGGATAACTTCTCCTGTCTCAAAATCAAAGAAGGTATCCGGCCCCGCATTCCAGAGTTCATTACAGCCGGATATGATGTACAGCACGGCTTCGGTACCCGGCGTCCGATACCCTTTCACCCGGCCGAGGCACTGGATATACTGTTCCTCATGGACATAGCTGATAAAGCGTACTTTCATCCGGATATCGTCCGTTTGACCGGATAGCCTGTCCACAACAGAATAATACTTGACCAGCTTGTCAAAGCCGCGCTGTCTCCGGCGCTGCATAGTCCGTTGCGTTGCAAGGGTCTTTTTCGTGATGGCAGCCCAACTTAGCTCTTCAAAATAAAACCACCGAATAACATCTGCTTCCTCTTCTGGAAGTAAAGTGAGATAATGTTCCAGCCGACGCGTTTCAAGGCGCATATTACGGATCAGATTAATGAGCGCATGATATTTTGCGTTCCGTTGGCTGTCAACATGTTCTATGACAATGTCCGCAGTCTTGTCGCTCTGAAACGTACCGGATACCCATTCACTATTGGAGCGGGATAACACCCTGTTCTCAATAGCATTTGAATCAAGCGATGTGGACATGTTTTCCAGCTCAAATTCAAGGACATTCAGCTCCTTTATCATTTCGGTGTAGTTATCGAGTATAAACTCAACATGTTTTTTTATATCTGACATTATGTAAGCCTCCAATCAATATCGTTGTGTTTTTTGGTCAATTGTGATCGGAGGTTTTCTGGCGGGGAACGGCAGCCGGGATGACCCGCTTCGATATGTTCTGCGGCTGAAGGACAGGAACCAAATGCACGCGTGGGAGGAACCAGAGATAAACTTATAGTGTTTACGATAAAATCAATGTCTTTTTTTGATACTAAAAATGCCGCGACCCCAAACGGGATCGCGGCATTTGAATCTATGTAAACATAGAATTTTTCCTGTGGCGTTTTTTTTCTTATGGCTGCCACTTCCCATCCCCATTAGCGGGGATTTACGGACGTAGCAGCCACTATTTCACAAAATCCCCTATATTCTTATATAAAGGGGATTATACTCTCATAAACCAACATAGAACTTACATAAAATCAACATAAAACTGAAATTCATTAACTTTTTTAATTATTACGCTAAAAACGTCCAGATACTTGGAATCCTGTACCATCATGATAAAAATATGTATGCTATTTGAGGTGATGTACATCGTTTTTATCTAATAGCAGATGCTGCGGGTCAAAGCTATATCCTACACCATGAACTGTTTTAATGTATTCGGGCAAACGTGTTGAAAAACGAATCTTTTTCCGAAGTCGCACGATATGAGTCCATAGGGCATCTTTTGGGCTGTCTGGATAATCTTCATTCCATATTTCACAAATAATAGCTTCATGAGTCAATACTTTGCCGTGATTTCTCATAAGAATGCTTAGTATCTCAAACTCCTTTTTCACCAACTCTATTTTTTTTCCACAAACGAAAACTTTCCGGCAATCCAGATTGACAAGTACGCCGCAAGAATAGATAATGGTTGCATAACTTATTGGGTCTCTGAGTACCGTATATCGTCGGATATGTGAAAAAATTGACGCCGTAGCCTCATCAATCGTTATGGGTAGGGAGTATACCTGATCCGCACCATTATTGAGCATCGAAACCTTGACTGAAATATCTATGGCTTCATCCGATACAATTACAATCGGCGTAGTCATCATACTTCTTAATAAAATAATCAGGTTTTGAATACACTCTACGTTTTGGCTGTCCATTTCAAGGATGATCAGAAGAAACCATTTGTTTTGTATTTCTGTCATCAGCTCGTTAATACTTTTTACTTTACTGAATTTCAGATTATTTATTTCCCATTGTTCTTTTTCCGCATTAAGCAGACAAGCATCGCCTTTTTTCAGCACTAATACAGTATCCATTGTGTCACAACTCCAGAGTCTTATTTCTGCGCCTTTTGCGGCGTAGAGGTTCATTCTTCATTTGCGAGGTCTTTATAGTCTTTTACGACCATATTGCGCAGACAATGCTCTATCATCATGTTGACAAGCTTATTCTTCGGTAAATTTACTTGTCTGCTTATTTCATCCAGCAGTTCATTCACATCATAAGGGACTCGTATCGAAAATGTAATAGAGCCATTATCTGACATTTTATATATTTCAAATTTTGCCAACCTATCACCTCAACAGGATTTATTATGCCATTTATCGCCGCTTTATATAAGTGACACAATATGGTTATAATTTGCAACCATATAATCACCGACAAAACAGGTATTATCTGAGAATGTATCAAAGGATAAATGCGTTTCTCAACTTGCCATGTTCAATCAGGTAAAGTCAACGAACCAACAGACGGGTATGATTCCCTGTTAATAACAGTTTTACAATAAATGCAAAGCGGTGCCCTGTCAAAAAAACAGGACACCGCTTTTCGTTTTATAAGATATCAGACTTTACGCGCATTTTTTGAGCGTTTGGAGTTTTTGTGCCTTTATCTGCAACTCCTGGGAGAACATGCGCAGGGTGGAAAACTCCCCGTTGAGCTCGTCCAGCTCCTTTTGCAGCAATTCTTCATAATGCCGCTTTTTCTCCTCCAGCGCGGAGATTTTCAACACCCACCGATCCATGATCGCAACGCTTTGACAGTCGCCCACAATAAAGTGTTCCGCGCGCTCCTGGTACAGTTCGATCTCCTTGCGGATGTGGTTATGGAACTCGGCCGCCATCTTGTCCCGCTGCTTCTGGTCATCGAGAACATACATTGAATTGACGGTGAGAGACGTTTTGTTGTGGTTATGGATATTTAGCGCCTCCACAAAGTCCTCAAAAATGTCAAGCAGCGCCATGTGGTTTCTCGGAACAAAGTACAGCCTGCCGTGAATGGAAATCTTGATGGCTTCCATCATATCGAGATAATCGTCGGCAATCCCTTCAATCTGCTTCCGCCCGGCGCACCGCTTATAGACCTCAAACAACTCCCTGGCACGTTCACACATGGTATACGGATCGACATGTGGATCGTACTGGGTATTACCGAAATCGAAGCTATCCTGTGATTTATCATAATGGATGTTTGCCAGCTTGGAGTAGCGGTTAGTATCCGCGCCGAGCGTTTCCTTAACCAGTTCCCGGCTGATGATGTCACCATTCCCGTGGTTGTCCCGGCAGTATATCTTGTAGATATGCCCGCCATGCACAATGCGCTCGTAAAGATCGCCCGTGGCGCTGCGGAATGCATCGCTGGATGAATTTTTACGCTTGGCGCCGGAATACTGGATATTCAGCGACCGGCAGATCTCCGACAGCGTATCCCGCTCCACCTGCACACTTCCCAGCGAGAAGTACAGCAGCTTGCCGAGAACATCGCCGCCGTCGCCTTTTACGGCCATCAGATCGCTCATATTGGTAATAGACATGTAGAATAACCTCCTGCAATAGAATTCCGGGTTGGGGGCACGGCAGCGGCCGCGCCCTCCCGGTCTGTTTTTTACATTCGCTAAATAGTCATATGTCAGGCAGCCTTATTCTTTTCGATAACCTGCATGACAAGATCCGGCGCCGCCGTCTTGCCAAATTCGACAGCCTGCTCAAACTGCTTATCCGAGTACCTGTTCGTTTTCATGAGAAGCCGAGATGATGTGTAGGATGACATTATGAACGATTTCATGTTTCCTTCGTGCTTGATGGGCGAAACGTTGATATAATAACCGCGCGGCGACCTGTCTTTGGAGTACGAAACCTCCACGTCGATGTGTGTGCCGTAGTTGAGTCCTTCGCAGGGGATGCTTTCGATCAACTTCTTTTTCATTTGTCATTTCCTCCCAATATATAGTTTGCTATTATATAAAGACAAAGGGTGTTTTTTTCGGGCAAGGTTTAATCAAGCGTACTCGCCGGACTGTTCACACTGCCGTTTCCTCGACATACTTTGTGAATACTGATCCGCGTGAATCGGATACCTGCCACTCCTGATTGTGGGAATTGACAGAGGGCTTCATCCTTTTTGCGGGCTTTTCGGATTTGAATACATTGGCTTGGGGTTGTTTTTACGCAACCTGCTTACCTTGACGCCGTAGGCTGTCAAGGTAATAGTCGTCGATTCCGTTCAGATCCGGCGCCCATTCGCACCGATAATATGACAGTCCGGAGGATCGCACGACGGCCTCCATCTTTTCCAAGGGGCAAAGTTTGTGTGCGTCAATAACATAAGGATCGGCGCGTAATGCCTGAAGCTCCCTTAACGCCTTTATCTGATCCATGTCGTAACAGCCGTATACCTTTGACACGTTCAGTGAACGCAGCGCATCGCCAAGATATCGGATACTGGAGACGCCCGCTGTGCAGATGAACAACCGGTCGCCGGACAGATAGCTTGCGATATCGCCTTTCAGCCCGCCCTCGGTAATGTAGGCTTCATTGCTGCCCCGGTTTCCAGTAATGTGTATCCATGTACTGGACGAAGTACCGTAGGGGAAGCCGTATTCCGGATTGCTGGACAACCATCGGTATTTCTTTTTCTTTGCATCGTCCAGCCGGATCTGCAACCCCTGTATGTACCCGTAAGCGTCGCATATGGGAATTAGGATGCCGGGTCTTCCCCATAGCTCCCAATGTCCGTATTTGGAGTAATAGAAGCCGGGGACGCCCCGCAGATCATGGCGCTTTGACAGATGCTCCGCGACGGCCCGCCGCTCGTAAAAAGAGTACGGCATACTGCGGTACATATTCCGCCCGATGCGTTCATCTGTCAGCCCACGCGCACACAGGTTTTCCCGATGTTCGCTGGAAAGCCTCAGTGTCCGGAGCATATCATAGTAGATATCATGACGGCGGCCCAGTGGCGCCAGGTCATATCCCCGTGGTTTGGACGGCTGATTGCTTTTTGGAATTTCATCGTCAAGTTCGCCGGACAGGCGTTCGTACGCCTCCTTGTTGCTAATGCCGAAAACCTGGGCGTACAATGACACGCTGTTGCCTTTGGCGGAGCATTTGTAGCAGTAGAACCGTTCTTTGTATTTGTGGAGATTCAAATGATAGTCGGAGCTTTTCGTTGCACAAAAGGGACACCACGCCTCGACCTCAACCCGGTCCAGAGTGCGGGAATTCAGCGAAATCCCGCACCGACCGGCCACCTCCACGATGTCAAATTTCTTGTACTCTAACACAACCGGCGCCTCCTTTAACTTGCTATTTTCAACTCCTGATCCGGCTGCCGTGCCGGCTGCTGATTTCTGGCTGTCACGGTGAGCGGCACACCGCCCACCACGCGGGAAAGAAGCACCTGGCCAGAGGGCCTTTTCGCCAAAGTCACCACGCTTTCGCTGTCGTCCACGAACACCGGGTAATTACGACCTGTCAGGGTCTTGATAAGTTCGGACACCTCCATACCGGCAAATATCTTTTCCGAATTGGAGAGTTTCCGGTAATCCCGGCCTTCATAGGTAAAGCGGAAGGCGTTTTTGACCTCCCCGGTTGTTTTAAAGATGTCGTACAAGGAAAATCCAACCTTATCCAACGGCAAGCCCTGGAAAGTAAGCTCGTTTCTGACACTGAGATAATCCAGCGCCGCAGCGATCAGATCTTCCTTTTGTCGGATCAGTTCCGTCAACTCCTTTTCCTTGCCCTGTATGTCTGGGGCCGGACGCTCCAAGAGTGCCTTCATCGCATCATAGTCGCTGTTTACCTTTTGGAGTTCTGCAACCAGTGCATCCAAAGACGCCTTTTCCTCCACGGTCAATCCTCCAAGATCAAGGGCCTCCTCCAGAATTTGTCGCTGCTTTAACAGTTCGGACAAAGCGGCGCCGTTACCGGAATCGGATAACAATTCATCACGTCGCTTCTGAAGTTGGTCAATGCGCTGCTGCTGTTTTTCGATGTCATCGCATTTCCATTGCTCGAATACATCTTTCGCCTTTTGGTCTAAATCCCGAAGTTGGATGAGCTGAGTGTTCTTATCGACGCCCTGCTGCACCAACGCTTTCATGCTCCGGTCTATACCGTCACGGGTAACTTCCAGCGCTTCCTCGGTGATGGGGCGGCAACATACCGGACACTCGACGCCGGCGCGGATGTTATGGTGCGCCGCTTCCTTTTTGCGATACTCCTGGCGGGCAATCTGCAAATCAGTCTGGATATTCTCCATCTCGGCGGTGTACTTGCTCTCGTACTGCTTTTTCAGCGTTTCCTCCAGCGCCATGGACGTCCGCCGGATGTTCAAATCCACCTGGGCCGTATTCGGCTTATCCGGTTTATCCGCGCTCAATTCGTCCAGTCGGAGCAGTACATCGGCATATTGCTGTTTCAGATCGGCAAGGTTAGCGCCCTCTTCGTACTTTTGCCGCAGAGCGCCAATCTTTTCTGAAAGAACATTTTTCCGCTGCTCCATTATGGCGAGATCCTGCCTGCCGTCCCGTGCCTGCTTTCCAAGCAATGTCTTCTGGCCATCCAGGGCGATCAGGCCGTCTTTCAATTCCTGCAAAGTTTCCCGATGGTTTTTTAAATAGGTTTCGGGAGAAAGCAGAGATTCATTTTGTAAAAGGGTTCGTTGGGCTTCGCTCATGCGTTTCAACACCGCTTCATGCGCCACAAGCGGCAGGTGTTTTTGGAGTAGCGCCTGCCCTTCACTTCCCAGGTACTCGATGAAAAAGACAGGATTCAGGATGGAAAGGAAAACATCGGATTCTCCAAAAATAACGTCCAAATCCTTTTGCCGCACATTGTAGCCGTCAAAGGTGATTGAAACCTTGTCTTTTTTTCGCTCCCGGGTCAGTTCATGGGCAGCACCCGCTTCGTCCTGTAGTTCCAAAGATACCCGAAGGGATGTATGCCCGTCGCTGTACAGCCTGTCGATAGCTGCGGCCCCACTGAACAGCCGACCGCAGAACGCAAAGGCGATGGCGTCCGCGATGCTGGTCTTTCCGACATGGTTGTCGCCGGTGATAAAGGTAATATCGCCAAAGTCAAAGATCCTTTCATCCGCAAAATACTTAAAACGGGATAAGGTTAGTCGCGTCAACTTAAATGCGTTGATTTTTTGCATGGATACATACTCCTCTCAGTTGCCGCCAGGTTGGGGCGGCGATAAGCCGCCCCATTCTGTCTTTAACCCACATAATATTCATCTACGTATCTCTCAAAACCGCTTAACTCGCTCCAAGCAGCCTCTAGTCGTGAAATTCTGCTGTATGCACCAGGTTCTGTCGCCTCCAAATGCAGCCTCTCGAAGTGTAGTAGGTCAAGAGCGAATTTAATCGCGTTTCTAGCTTCATAGCTGCTAAAGATTTCGTTTTTGCCCGCTGCCGAGATATAAGCCTGTTGATTCATAACTTTTTCACTTCTTTCCGAGATTTTTCAGGCGACCTCATATGCGTCCATTGTGTGATAGTTGTAACCGTCATTACAAAACGGCGTCAACTTCACGTTTTTAAGACAAACGCCCTCCGCAAGATTCTGATCCGCACGCTGGAGGAATGCCTCCACGCTTTTCCCATCCGCGCTTTTGAGCCGCAGCACCATGCCGTTGCCACTGGCAAACTGCCGCTGCTCAACTTTACACACAGCGTACTCGAAAGGCGGCGGTTCCGGCGAGGATTGTGCAGGCAGCGGAAATCTCGACACATTAGATGGCGGAGATTTAACGGCTTTCTCATAAACACCTTCCAGCCGTTGAAGCTCCTTGTCGGTGATTACATAGTTTTTCCCCCGCTGCTCGATTTCCACCCAGGTAGCGGCAAGGCCATACAAATACCTGCCAATGCCCCACAGGACGGCGGCGCGCTTGAATGAATCGGAGATACCTCCCTTTACCGGCTCAATGTCGGTATTTTCGGCGCCGTCCCATTTCTGTATCCATTCCTTTCGTTCCTCGCAGTAAACCGCGAGGCCGCAGAGCTGGGAGGCGCTGCCGTTCACGTTATGCCAGGGCTTGAACTCGGATTTCCAGTTGTAAGGGCCCACCACTTCATCCAGCCGGGATTGGATCGCCCGGCTTTTGAGATAGGGCACAGCAAGCCCACGCGTGTTTTGCTGCGCGGTGTGCTGGATGCGCCAGTCCACATCGGCAGCGGAAAAGGGCGCCACCAGAGCGGCCATGGTTTCCGCGAATGTTTTTGACACGCCTATTCCTCCTACTGTTTTATTATTTCAAATTCGCCTTGAATCGGCATTTCCGGCTCTCCATCGAAAGTATTATTAGTCGCGTTATGCAGATAAGGTTTTCCGCAACCAAGATTTACATCTTTCCATATCTCTCCTGATTCATCTTGGTATACTGGTCTATCCCAGTAATCAATGCCAATGAAACGCAGTTTTCTCTTTTGAATACTCATATCTAGCGCATTTCCTCCTCAATTTGACTGAACGAAGTCTTTGAGCGTTTTTCCGTTCGGCACAAGCACCTTTTCGTAGTAATAAGTCGGGTCCTTGTCCCGCAGATGTTCCAGCAGGCCGCGGTAATCCAAACACATTTTGTTGTTTTGAGCCTGATAATGATCATCATTGTTTGGAATTTCCATGATGTGATACGGCAGACTGGAGAGCGTGTGCAGGCTTTCGCATTTCGGCATGACGTTGTTGCCGATACACATGTGAGAGCCGCTTACATTGGAGAAAGGCCAATGATACATTTTGGAATCCGGCCGGAGCCGCCCTTCCTCCACTACGCCCGCCGAAACGGTCTGTACCCTTAGACCCTGATGCAGCGTAAACCTGAACACCAGGCGTGGTAACGGGAAATTCGGGTAGCAGGTCTTGTAATAAGTAATATTCGCCTGTCGAACGGGATGCAGGATGCCGACGGCTCGCCCGCCATTGCTGTTCGCAAAGAAGGAAATACACCCATCCGGCAGCAATCCGCTGAAAAAGCTGGGATGCCGGAGTGAGCCTTGCAGGCATTCGGTCAGAATTTCATTGGTTATCTCCTTGTGGGAAATGACGCCGCCGTCGCATGTTTCCACCTTGATGATTCCCCGCGACGGGCTCAGGCGCAAAACGACCTCATCGTCCAATCAGGCCGCCTCCTTTTTTGTTTTTTCTTTGTCTTTATTCGATAAGACTTGTTTAAGAACATCCAACTCTGTTTCATAATAGAGAAAGATTCTCAAAAGCACCTCGATCAGAGCCATATAAGCGCTAAACTGGTCATCCACGCCTAAGACGATTCCACTGGCCCACTCATGGTTGATCCGGGTATGCAGTGTCCAGCCGTAACCGTAAGAACACAGGCTGCCTAATAGCCGGTTAACATGCTCCTCAGCCTTTTGCATGAAAGGGTTCCGTTTCAGGCTTACGCCAAAGCGACAGCAGTATTCCCGGCAAAGGCGATAATACTCCATCATGGCGGGATCGCTGAAATAGTATTTATTCTCCATATCCAGGCATTCGACCCAGCAGGCATCACTGACATTTTGCAACGCATCTAACATGAGTGGCCACCAGAGATCCTCATCAACAGTCCAGCCGAGATCCATCCTGTCCAGCTTCCCGTAGTGGTGGAGCAGCTTACACAGATATACCGACTCAAAGGCTTGGCGTGCGTATTCGATCATCGCCGTGCCCCCTAACAGAACGCCCTGGCAGAGCGAGCCGCAGGGATGCTTTTCAGAAGCTTTTCCGCCTTGCCCTGCGTTTTAGTGAAGACGGTTTCCGCGTCACTCACATAGTCAAACAGGTCGTGTATATCCGAAATCGTAAAGGCGTCGTAATTTATGTCGTTCAGCCGGATGTCCTTTCCATCGAGAAACGGATATAGAAGATTTTCCAGCAGA
>Ga0153942_1000197_pt1 | contig 21803 bp, 16 predicted proteins | sample TSNJ026MetaG_FD_104731 | JGI IMG/M metagenome (GOLD analysis project Ga0153942, IMG submission 104731) | Attine ant fungus gardens microbial communities from New Jersey, USA - TSNJ026 MetaG | ecosystem: Host-associated > Fungi > Mycelium > Unclassified | place: USA: New Jersey, Brendan T. Byrne... | reverse complement strand
CCCTTCATGGCAGATTCCAATTAACCCTATTATCCCGGTTTTCTCCACTTTCAATTTCACTTTTTTCTCCGCTTTTCTCCGTCTCCTTTTTCGTCAGCCACTCATGTTCTCGAACTTTGCCTGTTTCGTCGCTGGGGCTGCCTCTGCTGCTCATTTTCCTGCTCTGACTTTGCCAGAGGTATTTCTATTCCCTCTGTTCGTGCTCGTTCACTCAACTACCTAGGTCATCGTTACAGGTATTGTATTTTCTAGACGAAAAGCCAGGTACTAAACGGGGCAAAGGCCGTGCAAACGTCGGCAAATCTTCTCTTCTGAATGCTGTTCTCGGCCGAAAGTCTCTCCTCCGCATCAGCAAAAAAGCAGTCCGTTCTTCAATTGTCTTCTCGGATTTCCCTAAAATGAACCCAAGGGTCACACACGACAATTGAACTTTTACCGCGTCGGCGCTCAGCCTGGTGGGACCCTCGTTCTCGTCGATGCGCCTGGTTACGGCAGGAGAGGTAGACCTGAATGGGGGCACATGCTGGATGAGTATTTCAAGTCAAGAAAACAGTGAGCTCCTATTCCGCACTCTTCTCTTTCTGAACGCTCTTTCTAGACTTTGTCGTGTGTATATCCTCTTCAACGCTAAACACGGTCTCAATGGCTATGACAACGAGATGTTGGCTCATCTCTCTCGTCTGATGATGGCCTGTCCAAATCAACCTTGGACCCTCCAATCCGTCATCACAAAAGCCGATACCATCCCCGTCGATAAAATCTCTCCCATCATCAACAGCATAACTCAGCAGATCCGAACGTCCGCTCCGTTATGTCTGCGACCCATCGTAACGAGTGCACAGATGTCCCCACCCTATGGTATCGACCCATTAAGAAAAAATATCATTGACGCCTGTGGTATCCACAGCGTCGACGTATCTGATATAGTACATTCAATCCAGATCAAAAACTAAAACCTCAGCCGTCTCGTTCCCGTCGCCCGCATTCTCAACCGTGAGCGCGTTACCCTTCTCCCCTACGAAAATATACGCTCCGTCACCCTCCTTCAACTCCATTTGCTCAGTCCCTGGACCGCGGATGCGGACGGTGGCCCCTTGCGATTTGAGTGGGTTGTATCCACTCGTTTGGATAACGTGGATGTAGCCTTTCTTGCCTTGGAGTGGTCGTTCCAGTGTCTTTCCGGTGCCGAGGAGGGTAGCGTACAGCGTGAGATCGCTATGCACAGGTGCAGGACCCTGCGCTTCCCGAACCAGCTCCACGCCCTTTTCGCCTACGGGCGCCACGATCTTGACCCACCCACCCCGCTTTTCATCGTCGGTGAAATGACGGGTGAAGTACTTGGGTTCGAGGCGGGACGTTTTGGGGAAAGACCAGATTTGGAGGAAGTGGACGGGTTCTTTGGATCCGTGGCATTTTTCGGAGTGGGAGATCCCGGTTCCGGCGGATGTCATTTGGAGGTCGCCTCGTTTGAGGATTTCGAGGTTGCCCATGGAGTCTTTACTGTTGATCGTTGTTCGTTAGAAAGAGGAAGAAGAAGCAAGGAAAGAGGGAGGAGAACGTACTGTTCGAGTTCTCCAGTGACGATGTAAGAGAAGATTTCGAATTCGCGATGAGAGTGGGTGCCGAAGCCGGTGTGGGGGGCTACGCGGTCTTCGTTTATGACGCGAAGATGGCCGAATTGATCGTGTTCTGAGTTTTGATACCTGTTGCAAAAAGAAGTTATTCCTTCCGTGATGCTGGCGCATTGGGTATTGGAGACTCACGTTGCGAAAGAAAAAGTGTGGAATGTCTTGAGCCAGCCGTGATCGGCATGTCCACGTTGGTCACTCGACCGTAATACGAATTTCATCGGATTCATAGTGGTCTTTGTGGTGGAATGAAAACGAACGGGGATGGATAGACGACTGAGGAAATGCGAGGGGAAGTGATGAAAGACGAGGAGAGAAGCAAGCGTCGAAATCACGAATGCAAGTGTGAGGGTGAGGTTGAGGTTGGATAGATGGTTCGAGCGAGGTCTGCACATTCGAGAGATGGAGGGGCCTGGTATATATATACATGAAATCAGGTTATATATAGAGAATTGGAATCAACTAGGTGATTTGATAGTTTGTCATCGAGGTGGTCGGGAATGACCATTTTGAGGTGGGTGTTTTCCAGGGCTTTCCAGGGTCAGGTGATTGGATGACTGGATTGTGTCATGGTGATAGTGTCATTGGTCATGACAAAAACGTTCGTATAAGCAAGCGAGCATGCGTGTGTCCAAGATTTGATGAAAAACTCTGGTCCCTAGACACCATTGCTAAAAAGATTTGACACATTTTAGTAATGTGAAGAAAGAAGGTGGCAGAACAGACAAATCAAGATACTTTATAAGCACAAGTAGAGAAGGAGCAAGAAAATTAGCCGAGGACAGAGCAGTTAGGATCCTAAGAACTGAGACAACAGAGGACTCGAGACGGAACTCGCATGCAGTCTGGCAGTAGCGAGGGCATTGCATTTTCACCGCGGACATCACCCAATTCCAAAAGTTGGAAAGCCTCAATCCGCGGTCGATAAGTCGAGAATGATAAGCGGTACTACGGGTCATCGGCACGTGACTGATCCCTCATCATCTGATATATTAATCTGACTCCCCCCGCCCATATTTTTCGTTTATCCTTGCCCCGTCATGACTACTTCTCTTGACCAACTGAAGCAAACCGGTACCACCGTTGTCTCTGACTCGGGCGATTTCGAAAGTAAGCTAGTCATCGTGTGCTCGTGCCCTCTCTGTTTCCGACGCTGACCGTTGTTTCAGCCATTGATGTGTACAAACCCCAAGTGAGGACGTGCGATGGACGGTATCTAGTAGGGTACTCAGTCTTTTTTTTCTATGTAGGATGCTACGACCAATCCCTCGTTGATCTTGGCTGTGGCTGGCAAAGCTGGCTATGCGCGTTTGATCGATACTGCTATCGACTATGCGAAAGCTAAGGGTGGCGATCTCGATGCTCGAGTCAACCATGCTGTTGATAGACTTGTGTGTAGAATTATTCGGCTTTTTTTTTTGTTCCCCGATCACTTATTGTTTTACCTCGTTCTAGCTCGTTGAATTCGGCAAGGAGATCCTTGCCATCATTCCTGGTCGTGTTTCTACGGAAGTAGATGCTCGTCTTTCCTTTGACAAGGAGGCTACCAAAGCCAAGGTAATGTTTCCATCTCGATCGTTATCTACGATGATCTCATATCGACTTTTTGGACTATCAGGCGAAACAATTGATTGCTCTCTATGAATCCCTTGGTATTTCCAGGGACCGTGTTTTGATCAAGATTGCCTCGACGTGGGAGGGTATTCAGGCTGCTCGTGAATTGGAGAGGGATGAAAACATTCATTGTAACCTTACCTTGCTTTTTGGGTTTGGACAGGCTGTTGCTTGTGCTGAGGCTGGCGTTACCTTAATCTCCCCCTTCGTTGGCCGAGTGAGTGCATGCATTGTGTTTGTTTTCGGGCTGATATAGAATGAATTTAAAATAGATTCTCGACTGGTACAAGAAAGCTACTGGAAAGAATTATGAAGGCGATGAGGATCCTGGTGTGCAGTCTGTCAAGAAGATTTTCAATTATTATAAGCAGCATGGATACAAGACCATCGTCATGGGCGCGTCGTTCCGTAATGTGAGCTTCTGCAGCTACTTTAATGTACTCTGACTCATGTTCATATCAGACGAGCGAGATCAAGTCCCTTGCTGGGGTTGACTTTTTGACCATCTCTCCTGCTCTTCTTGAAGAGCTCAGGGGCTCGGCGGAACCTGTTCCTCAAAAGCTGGATGCCAGTGAAGGTGTGTAGCTACAACAGCATCTTCCGAGTGATTGATTGTCTCATCATCATCATGTCCTGATAGCCGCCAAAGCGCAACCGATTCCTAAAGTGACCTTTATCGATAATGAGGCCGAGTTCCGCTGGGCTCTTCTTGAGGACCAGATGGCCTTTGATAAGCTGCATGAAGGTATTAAGAAGTTTGCACAGGATGGTGAAACGCTCAAGGACCAGTTGCGCAAGAAGATGACGGTGGCTTGATTGAAGTTTCTGAATCTCTCTTTCTCTCTCACCTGGACTGTAGTTCTTAGTTTAGAGTTTTGGTTACTTGTAACTGTGTTTTTTGTCGGTGTGTATTACTTTTTTTTCTTCTTTTATATAAATAGATTTTTGTGTGATTTGATGGTTGGATGGGAGTGAGATGTGAGATGTTCCAAGGGTGGATACCTTTTTCGTTCCCTTGAATTCTGGGGCGTTTGCTTAGCTTGCAGAAGATAGGGAGGGTACTTATGTTCCAACGTTCACCTCCTTCGTCCTCACGTCAAAACCTCCTATTGGTAAATTGTAGTCGTCATTGCCTGGCGGAGATTCAATAGGAGTGATGTACTTTGCAATGTTTATAGGGCCATCTGATGGCCCTTGTTTTGTTCACAAAAACAAACATATCAAACATATCTACGAGCTTTTCGTCTTTTCGTCTCATCGCCGTCCCGAGTCTAGGATATTTTACCAGGAACCAAGGGTACAGTTCCCAGATGCATCATGTTCAGCGGTCAAGCCTGAATGGAATCCTTAGGCTATGAATCGCTACTTGGGGGGGTATGACTTGGTGACTTGATAATGAACTCGAACTTGTTGTAAGAGATGCCATGGATAGCGGTTGGCGTAGGGCCCTTTGTCTGAGGTGCAGGAAAGAATTGGATCGGTGAGTAAGTAGTTGCGGTTCTGGTGGAGCATTAGCAAGCGCCTACGAACACAGTCACTCTGTTCGCTTCAAGTTTCCACTTGTCTTCGCATTGTGGTGTCTAAACTCTTTGGCACTTTTTCTTCTTTGCGTTCTCGCCCTCGCTCTTGCTTTACAGTTTACTTACACCATGGCATCTGATAGAGCCAACTCTAGCCTACCTGCATACGTCCCATCGCCAGTTGAGATTAAATATTATTTATATGGGCTCCCGTCCAAGCCTCGCATGATTGCGCGCTCCAGCACTGATGTCTGGATGAAGCCCACTGGTCCTGAGTCCTATCTCGAGCCGAAGGAGCTCCGTATTCTTGGCGCTTACCCTCTGAATGCCATCTGGGAGGATATCGTTGGTCCTGCCATGGATAGCTACTTGCTCGAGCAGCGGGTGCAGTGCACCCTCATGCATCCCCCTTCGTCTCGGCATAGCTGGTCAGCCTGCCCCCTACTGCTGCTGTCATCATGATAGGCGTCAATCACAACATTCTCACCGCTGTATCTGGCCTCCATATTGCAGATCCATTTTTGTGGACAATCAGATTAATGACGTTCATGTTATTCTATATGAATCCAAGTACCAGCTTCTTGCAGACATGTATAAACCCACCTTGACTGCCAACCCCGCTACCATTCTTTGTGAACCCTTCTCCACATCGCTCGGTATCTCCGTCTGTAATGCCGAGACGACAAACTTTGAGGGAACCGCTATGTTCTTCTTTGTTGACAGTGCTCAACCCGGCAAACTGTTCATGCATGTTCTTTTCCATCCCGACAGAGAAGAGAAAACACTTTACAGGTTTCATGAGGAGAGCGGAGATCCCAAGCGGAAGGTCTTGGACATGGGTGAGGCGGCCTTTAAGACTCGCTGTGGCGCTATCAAGGCCACCATCGGTGCCAAGGAGATTATCATCGCACAGCTTGTACGGCGTTTGGAGGCTGCTAGCAATTTGGATGAGAAGGATGCTATCAGAGAGCGCAACGCTGCCAGTACGCTGATGAACGAAGTCAATACAGCCATCGAAGTTTTCAAGAAGTTGCATGCCGATGTCCTCAAGGACTAGACGGATGAGGAGAAGCGTGTCATAGGCCACCGATGCTACCGTATCTTTTTTGAGGGATACTGGAGACCTGGAACGTTTGGGAATGCGCTTCCTGTTAAGAGATAACCAAGACTCAATGGGTAAGAGATGCACACGTTTTCTTGCAAGTGTCTAGAGCTTGACGGCGTTTGCCGTATACCGTGGAGGCGCCATCAGCGCTGCACCGTTCGACCAGTGTGTATGCTATTTGGCTAATGGAAATGTATGCAAAGAGTGGCGAGGAAATGACAAGGATGACGGGACTAGTGTCGCATAATTTGTTGAAAGAGTGGAGGAGGATGACGGCGGCATCGAGAAGAACGATCATGAAACCAGCAAAGATCAAGATGAACCAGCTAACATGCGCACGCCGCTAGTGCTACCAGCAATGCTTTAATTTCTTACTGACGATGTCCTTCGCATCAGGATACACTGCAATCTGCTCAATCTCCCAGCTTTTGTGATCGAAACAGCATAGGATGAAGTCAGGTCGCTATGGTCAAAAACACGTCCCACAGTACCCCATCCCAGACTCAGTGTGTTTTGTAATGCAAGGTTAAAATGATGATTTTAGAGGTCTTTGTCTGAGTCTTTATAGTCTATAGTTGGTACATCAGATGCTGTAGAGTGCCGGAGGGCTATGTAGCTAGTAGACTGACAATGAGTAATAAGTCGTATATGTTACAAGTGTCCGATGGTGAAGATCCGAAGTTGTAATCTAAGATCATCACAACAGTGTGCATATCACTCCCCACTGAATCTCCGCCAGGCCTTCCAGTCCTTGACAACTATGATTCACGAATGAACCTCTTAACAACAGGTTCATTGCTTAGCTAACGCACTGAAATTATCGTGGAGTGCCGATCAAATAACCCGTTAGTCACGGACGTCCAAACGTCAAATCCTAGAGCCTTGACCGATAGCTGGATCAATTGCTCACTGTCTCCTCACAGGCGCCATCGAAAAGCGGACGGATCATACGACAGCCAATCAGATATCGTCGAGAAGCACCGGGGTAGATGCTTTCTTGTGAGGAATAGCAATGTTTGTAGGGGCATCTGATTGCCCTCGGACCGCGTTCTTCACAGAGCTTTTCGTCCGCCACCCCGAGTTCAGGAAATTCTGGCAGGAGTCCCTAGTTACAAGTTCCGGACGCATCATGCTCAGCAGTCAAGCCCGAATCGGATTGGAAGTTGGCCACTATCTTTGTACTATTCAGTCACTACTTAAGGATTGTTGGAACGGTAAACGGCGCGACGTGTCTCAGTTTTCTTTGAGCAATACCTAAAGTATGTCCTACACGTTTTATGGACACTGTTCGCTACCGTCATATAAAGAATTAGATAACATGATGTATGTATATGTCAGTTCTTGCACTGCTTCGAGGTGATTCGAGGTATTTCTTACAAGGACATGGAATCAAACCCGTTTGATAGGCTATACGATTTGGTGACCAGATTCATGATCAACCTCACTGTGAGAAATGCCGTGGATAGCAGTTGGTGTAGGGTCCTCAGTCTGAAAAGCTACCTGAGGTGCCAAACAACGTGTAGGGTACGGTTGCCTGATCGGACTTCTTGAGAATCCAGCGTGTTCCTGTACTCTTATAGAAGGTACGAGGCACCACGCTTTGCGCTATCTACAGCTAGATCCTTGCCAGAATTGACCCTGCGAAGTGCCGTACACAAAGTCCAAAAAAAAGTGAGCGTTGAAGTATGGTACAGCTTATCCCGACGATACTGCTCTAGTAACTTGCCCTGAAATTTCGATGCACTCTTCCACTATTTATGGCGTTTCTGACTGCAGATGGTTCAGATCATAAGATCCATGAAGTTTTGTTGTTCACTATAGCGCTCTAAACCGATCGGTTGGGACATCATTTGCGCTGTCAATTCGCCAAGTACGTCACAGGTATCAACTTCGGTTCTTGCGACTCTCAGGGTGACAGTGGCAATTGATTGATTACCGACAAGGACTATAAAGTTGCCGCAAACTAGCAGTCCCTAATCCACATCACTCTCCTTCTCTCCTCTACACTAGCACCATGTCATTCAAAGCCGAGGAAACCTACGTTATTCACAACATTGTCGATCCCCGCCCAGTACAGAGAACAGGACTTGAGTGTCCTCTAACACTGGTCAATAACCCTAATTCATACTCCAAGGTGAGCTCTCACACCAACCTCTGTAGCTGGCAATGCCCATTGAGCTTTTTAGTGGACTATCACCACTAATGGTGACCATGAACGATATATCATCCAAAATGCGGCAACAAACTGTTATGCTGACCTCAAGGGAGAAGTGGTGAGTAACCTCATCTCCTATTATTGACCTGAAAAACAAAACGATTTGTGTAGGCTATCATCACTAGCTCAAATCCTCTCGCTCGATGGAAGATTAAGGTCGTCAGTCAATCCATGTATCGGGTGCGTTCTGCTCTGGCGGATATCGTGAGGAACCCCTTCATATTAGGCCCTCTCTAGATTTACGACCCCACATCACAACTATTTTGGACTACCCATGCGGATTCTAACGAGGTCGGGCTCAAAATTTTGCGATCTAGGCCAGAAAGTACTCACACTATCACTAGGTATCCCTTGAACCATTTTCCCCTGGTTCAGACCAATGGTGGGCAATACAATCCGCTCACTGACGATAGCACTGGTTTGGTTCATTCATCTGTACTTGTTTTCCTTCACTGTTATCGAAGCACTGTATCATACACTAAGACTATTACATCTTGCACGTTCTTAATTGATTCTGGGAGCAGGAGAAGCAGTCATATCATTGATGATCGTGGGCGGTGGCGAGGACGCGTGTCGTACATGAACTGAGCGTCTCGAGCTCGGACCCTCTATCGCACTTCTGGATCAATTTCTAAGTTATATGTCACATGAGACCAGCTGAAGCACGAGGTCTTGTTCGCCCATGATTGAGCTGTCATATCCAATCTTAACAGGAGACCAGTGACCTTGCCTTAAGAAATGAAGCGAGGCGCTTGCATTAGGATTGGACAATCTATGTCTTCATCGAAAGTTGAGTGATCCATCAGAAATGGAAGAAATACACGAGCGTCCTAGAAGGGAATGTGACTAGCTGCATTATTGTCTGCGTTGCTCCCATCCGGGTTTCAAAAGCCGAGCACAACAATTGGCGGCAATACAGCGCAGTAAGCTGCCAGACGCTCCAAACTTCCGACGCCCAGGAGTATTTGGTATAGCACCTCATGAGTGTCAGTATATCTCCTTGTTGCACGAGCGTTTGTGAGCAGTGCTTGATTCAGCAGATAGTCAAGAACAGAGTTTATCCTCCCACAATCTAGCAACATCTCCATCAATCCCTTTAGTGAGAGGTTCCACGAGCTGCCAAAGCTCTTGCGCAATTGTTTTGCGTTCTCTTCCAGCGTCTACGACTATCCACCTCCCCACCGAGTTACCATCAACATCATCCTCGGGAGAAGCCATCTCCTCTTCTAGTCGATAGAACATCTCTCGGACACCTTTTTGCAGCTCTTCTTTTTCGTATCTTTCTTCGCCGTATCCCCCACGCAGTTTAGCGTGTTCAGGTGTGATATCAAGGAAGATAGTCAAGTCAGGTGCGGGAAGCGAGATATCGGGTGCTCGACACCATGGTAGAGCATCGCCATGGGTGCTGGGGAAGGTACCTCGAAGGGAATGCTTGGCAGCAGAGAATGCAATGCCAGAGAAGGCATAGCGGTCGCAGAGAACCAAGGTGCCTGATTTGAGGAGATTGGTTATCGTCGATCTGAAAGAGGAAAAAGGGACATGAATATTAGAAAAAAATGTTAACGAAGAGTCAGCATACGCAAGTTCCCATCGATTAGCAGAAAATAATAAATGGATGACATGATCGTCTAGCTCAGACTGAGAGCGTAAATATGAATCGATCATCTTTCCAATAGCAGTTGTCCGATCTTTTTTTTTCATATTCCAATACAAATTCCGTCGAGTATCATGCAAGGGAGAAGAGCGACATCAATATCAATATTTGTGCACAATGATAAGAGAGGCGCATACCAGGAAACTTGAGCAATCGAGTCCTAATCCCCATTAATTCGAGACGGGAGTGGAGAAGACTGATTTGCGTAGTTTTGCCTGAACGGTCTAGGCCTTCTATCACGACAAACGGTGCACGTTTCTGCATGCCGATCGGCGAAATGACGTGGGGCTCATGAGTTGTTGGCATAATAGTGATAGACCCGCAATCATATCAAAGGAATAGTTCTATATTTAGCACCGCCTTGGAATGTAGATGCTCACGTGTTGTTGTGCTTTATACTGGTTTGCATGAGATGCACCCAGTCAACTTGGGCGCAATCAAGTCTCGGAAATTAGAGTCGCTTTCATAACTGGTTGGGGTAAAGATACGTTTCCCGGGACTTGTGTCAGAACCAGTTCTGACCTAGACAACGACACTTTCTATAATATCCAGTTACATTCCCCTCCATCAAAGAACAGATGATTACCCATATACCGAGTTCTATTGATTCATTCAAAGACCTCAATCTATCAAAACATAGACTAGTCAACTCAATTTTTCCTGTAAATTTACTGGAACGACAATGGTCTGCTGTAGAACAAGGTAGGTGGCCTGATGCAAGAGTCAACCTAACCCTTTCCACCCTTTTCACTGGTTTTATCTGATCGTTCAACTAGTTCTTTACCAGGAGTATGACTCTTCAAGGTCGCCGAGAGATATTCGAACAAACATTAGTACACTGGCCTGACATTGAGTTGAGGTATCTTCCGGGGAGACCACGATAACCGCAATGGGATGGTGAATGTCTTCTTGTATGTCCCATCTGCCGTACCGAGCTTATTCAAGCGTCAAGAGAAATTTCTTGATAATTGTGACCTGAAAGTTCTGGAGTCAACGTATGGAGGTTGATATTTGAGTGACAAGACCGAGCACAAAGATCGTCCAAGCAGTCGTTAACGAGGCTGGACCACAACTGAGAGATGACCATGTCGGAAATCCACCTGTAGAGGTACGTGGTACAATACGACAGCCATAAGGCGTATTGGCAGAAGATAACATAGAGCGGCAGACGTAACAATGCGTGTGTGATTCCAATTCGGCCTTGAGAATTGGATCTGAAGAGTACACTTAGTAATAGGTTATAAAAACTGGAACTAAAAGAATCAGGTCGATTAGTAGGATCATAGTCATTGACAGAGTCCCTTGATGTCTACTTCAGTCACTTCCGAGTTTAAAGTATGAAGTCAAATTAAACATACAATGTTCATCTCCGATACCTTCTACCGTTGTTCTTATTTGCAGCCTTCTTTCTCTCTCTCTCTTCTTCTTGTGCTCGTGCATTTCGTTGTCGTGGATCAATCACTTCGTAATCCCTCTCAGCTTTATCAGTCTCCTCTGTATTATCCTTAGGGAAATGGAGGGCATGACCAAGGAAATCAGTGTCTTTGTCCACGTCATGCCCTTCCCCCTCGCCAATGGCCTCATCTACATCCATACCTTCACTACTAGACAGCATGGAGCTTTGTAACTTGCCGCGGAATTTATTCAGGGCCGCTAGAGTATCTGTTTCATCTTTCTTCCGACCGTCTTTTCCTTTCTTTTGCAAACCACGACCCTTGGAATATTTAGAAAGCTCCTCTTCCAAAAAAGACTTTTTGGCTTTCTTTTGCGATTGCTCCTCTTCGCTTTCTTCACCTGCTTTGCGTTTAGTGATCTTGCGTATTTCCTCTTCCATCTTCTCAATCTCAGCATGACGTGCATTCCTGGATATCTCAAAGTCAAAAATCATCGTGCATGATAGAGAATGAGCTTACTGAACAGCAGCCTGTTCCTGCGCATGCTGTTCTCGTATTTTCGTGATATCTGCATCTTTGTCCCTCTTCGACTTGTCAGGCTAGATAGTACTTGAGTTAGGGATTCACATTGACCCAAGAGGACCCACCTTAAATTCTTTGGATTCTTCCGATTTTAATGTAGAATCATGCTCTCGTGGTACAGATGATGAACCAACGATCGAAAGGACAGGAATGTCATGTATTGACTGATCCACCACTGTCCAAGAGACAAAGTTAGCGGTGCTAGCTTTCGGACAAGGAAAACTTACAATCCGGTCGAAACATGGATTTCTTCTCAGGAATACTAGCCTCTTCCTCCTCCTCATCCGCACCAAAGCTGAGCAATTTTGTATCTCTAACAAAGGTCAAAGGTAAGAGGGTGGCAAGAAGAACGGATACACACTTTTTGGTACCTTTCCGGCGCTCATTTTCTCTGAGCTCTTGTTGTTTCTTCCTCGCAGCCTGTTGCTTTCGCAGTTCTGCCGCAGTGATACGTGGAAGAATATCAGGGAAGGGATTATCAATGATGCGTATTGTTTTTATTTTTGGAGGGCTATTGGTATGTCAAAAGAACTCACACTGAGAATCTGCGTTGCGTACGTACTAGATAGGTCGTTCAGTCTTTTTGTCGATTTCTGGAATAATCATCCATTCCTTTTCCATGTAAACTCATCTGTCTGTACCTACCTGTCTCACCAATCTTCAACACATCTAAAAACTCGTATTAGTTCTGAATCAATTCTCTAAATAATCAATCGCACTGTATATTGTGTCTCCCATCACCCGACCAAAGAGAGTACACTTGCCATTTAACTCGTCGGCACGGTCTGCAGGGATAGAGCATGAGCGTATGGTGGAAAAAGAGGAATACGACACGGACCGAGAGTTATAAAAAATTGAGAAGTATTGGAATTTCGTTCTCCATCATTGGCCAATGCAACTAACCCTCTGTGTTCAAAGCGTAGTTGAGGGTGGACCTCATTGGGGAACGGACCTCAGGACAAGGGTCAATTGGACACATTTCTTCGTGGGCAACACGCTCACTTCCGTAGATTGACTCCCCCCCTCTACCAGTGCCAGTTCTGTCTCCAGTCTGAACCAGAAATCCCGGCGATACACTAGGAGTTTGTCAGTCTTGGCTCATAGGTGAATGTTGAGATACTACCGGTGAAAAATAGTATTATCATAATATCCTTCAGCCATAATATGAGGGATTCTTTATGAGCACCGCAAGAGACAGACAGACAGACCCTCCATAGCTAAAGTGATCAAGTTTCTGCAAGCTTTGGGAGTTTCCTGCAAATGATATGTAAGTGGTACGGCACAAGTTGCAAATTTGCGCACCTTAGACCATAGTTCAATGTCAATTTCACCTGCCGTCGTGTCAACGATAACTCTACCTTTCCTTGGAAGGACCATGGTTGAAGCCGTCCAAGTTTGGAATTGTATTTGGCACAATCTTCCAGCGTAAATAATGAGGTTCCAAATTTCCAAGTCAGGTAGATCTCTCCCAGGGTATATTTTGGTCTGAGGGGCGCACCAAGGGAAAATATGACCTAGATGTAAAGCATCCGAACAGATTCCAAAGTAATTGATAGGGTTGCGAAAAGCAATTTGAGTCCTTCCAAACAAGTGAGGTGTTCATTAAAACCCATCACGCGGTAGACTGCAAGCTCCTACCTACCCGCCGGCTTACCGGATGCAGTGTCATGATAGTGTACAATAATACTCAGCCTATCAAAAGCAACGAGAATGATAGGTTTCTAAGAATGATAGAATTCAGTAATCAAACATACTAACCTCTCTCAACGGCAATGAGAGCTGAGGTATACAAGTAGCCAGGAAAATGTCTTTCACTAATGTCAATTTTTGATGACGATGGTTTTCGATATCTCAACATGTCACATTGATGACAGACGGCTGGAAAGCTACTCTGATGAGGGATCTGATGACAAGGTGCCTATGTCACCACCCACCCGGTATAGGTAAATTCTTCTTTTTCTCTCTATTTACTACTACAATAATCCCTCCGGGCTTGCCGCTACCCCAAACATCCACTAGCAAACTTCGCCTACACCCTCCTCCTATGGTCACATGCCTTCTATAGACCTCCCAACGTTGGGCCCTGCTTAAGGCCTCCGCGTCTTAGCACTAGGTTGCTTGTTGCGAAATAAAAATCCTGAATCAAAAAAACATGTCACATGCTTTTCCTACCTCCGAAATGAAGCTTTGTCATGCTATAAACTAGAACGCATTCGAAGTTTATCAAACACAATGCTGCATGATTCACAAACTAAATCCAGCACCCGTTTACGACAGCTTTTGCAGGGAGGAGAACTCATAGTAAGCTCAGCTTTGTCGACAAAACCCCCCAGAGTGACACACCATACTTTCAGGTAGCACCCGGCAAGTACATATGCTGCTCTGAGCTTTCATGCTGAACAGTACACCAGGTGTCTATGATGGCATTTCAGCTCGTTTGGCCCTGGAAGCTGGATTTGACGTCTTGTACATGAGTGGAGCGGCGACAACCGCATCTATGCTAGGTCAACCTGACCTCGCAATCGCTACGCAGAATGACTTTATTCAGGTGGATGAATCGACATTCTCCACTGAAGCTGTGCCTTGATATCTCGAAACAGAATGCCACTATGATTGCAGGTCTTAAACCCGATGTGCCCCTCATTTGTGACGCCGATACTGGGTAAGCAGATAGCGTCCTACAGTTTGCATAAATTGTCGATTTTTCTAAGGTCTTGGTAGATTTGGTGGCCCAGTCATGGTTGCTCGGACAGTGACCGCTTACGCCAGAGGTGGGGTGGCAGGTCTACATATCGAAGACCAGGTACTTCCGACCAGCAAGTCAGCAGTATAAAACTGATCCAATACTCAGGTACAATCAAAGCGGTGTGGACATCTTTTGGGAAAGCAGATTGCCCCGCTCAATGAATTTATTTCGCGTATCCGCGCTGCTGCCTCCGCTAGAGCCAAGATTCCCGGTTGTGATATTGTGCTTATTGCTCGGACAGATGCTGCGCAGGGATATGGCCTCGAGGAAGCTCTGACAAGATTGAAAGCTGCAGTCGCAGAGGGAGCAGATGGTAAAATCTGGTCCCTAAATCCAGCCTACAAACTAAATTTCTCCAAGTGGCATTTCTTGAAGGTATCAGAAGTGAGGAGGAACTAGCAACGGCGATCCGAGAACTTGCACCAACGCCAGTGCGCATAGACTTGTAACAGGTTCCAATCTTCTAATTTTCATCCTTCTATCAGATTCTGTTAAATATTGTGACTGGCGGATCTACGCCTGATTTTACTGTTGACGATGCAAGACGATTGGGAGTCAAGATTGCAAGTATGTGGTGTTTCCCTCAGGCTCGATGATGGTATCTTACCATTTGAGCTTTAGTATTTCCTTTGATTACGGCAATACCTGGAATCCATGGAATGCGCCAAGGTTTGGCGGCACTAAAGAAGCATGGTACAGATACCATGACTGCGCAGAAAATGGGCCCAAAGCAGTTCTTTGAAGTACTTGGTAGGTCTGATTTATGCTAAAAACAAGAACAAAAAGCTGATCTTGAAAATGTGCAGGTCTAGCGGAAGCCATCCAAATTGATCACGAAGCTGGAGGAGAAATGTATGATAGCGTCTGACTATAATTTAGTCATGTAAGAGGTTATTAATATATATGGAGATTAGATGAACAGACCTTTTAATCTGTTTTTCACTTCTTGTAATTCTATCTTGAGTTGAACCCACAACCCAAGTTATTATCTTTTGTGAGTGAGGGTTGACATGCTCAGAGCTCGTTAAATCCCTAGGTCAGCTACCATGTTGCTGCTGCAGCCGCTCTACATTCCCTCAAAAAAAATAGGTGAATGACCACTTACAACAATCTATAAAGCCATATGAATCCCATTCAAAACCCTTACAGCCATGTAAATGATGGATACTTCCAGCATAGAAAAAGGACCATGACTCTCATAAGAACTGGCTATCCTTGACATTCTTTCACCTGCCTAAAATCATGGTGTGATAATGTACTGAAATTTTGCTTGTTATAAATATGAGTTTTCGACCCAGCCTTAGCACAGGATTAATAGCTGAAATGTTGACATCAAGGAGGATCACATCTCCTGATTTTGATTTGTTCGGTCACGTAGCGATCGGGCATTTGCCAACATTAGGATCACGACCACCCTCCGCAACTGGGAATGTCAACGTCATGGCGTTTCCGTATTTACTTCATAACTGTTCTTAGAGACTTATAACGGAGTTAAAACCCAAATTTTATTCTAGTTAATTGGAACACTATCTCAATCAGCTGCAGTGATGGCAATGCCAGAACATCATCTGGCAAGCACACGCACGAACATTGTTGATTCTCCTCTTCACTCCGATGACGTTGCGAGAAACCACAGCCGTTCGGAATGCCCCTAGCTGTGTGAAATGTCATCTGCTTTGAGACAGCAACATCGATCATACAACAGAGCAGGTACCAAATCTGGCAGTTGTTTATATTGTCCAAAGAAGGCAGCCGATTTCCACGGCGATACGAGGGGCACACGGTGGCGGGGCAGCATTGTTTACACTTGACAAACCACCACCTTACCATCCCTTTGCCTCCAATCCGATTCATCCTTGCACTCAACCCTCTTGGATCCATCTCTAAAGAGATGGCCAGCAAAGCAGCCTACAAGCGTGTACGTTGAGCCCATTCCTCTTCTCTCCTCTTTTGTGCATGGGTTTCAGAGTGCTGACTGGACTTCTAATAGTTGAACAAAGAGTATGTTACGATGCAGAAGGAGCCGCCGCCATTTATCTGGGCTATACCTGACGAGAAGAACATATTAATGTGTATGTTGATCTCACTCCTTTTCTTCTCAATGCCGATGCCCTACTGTGCTATCTGCAACTTTGAGCTAGAACGAATGCTGAACAAGTGTCTTATTCCTTTTTTATAGGGGACTACATCATCGTATGTTGAAGTTCCGTCTCTATGAAGCAATCTCATGTCAGATAATTTAGCGTGGACCACCTGATTCGGCTTACGCTGGTGGGGAGTATCATGGGCAGCTCATCTTTCCATCCGAGTATCCGTTCAAGCCTCCTGGTATCAAAGTGCGTTTGGTCATTCTTTACGATGTTCCCCACCGTGCTATCTCAGCGGAGATTTGACATCTGACCTATATATCTAGATGCTGACCCCGTCGGGAAGATTTCAGCCTGACAAAAAAATTTGCTTCTCGATGTCGGATTTTCATCCAGGAACTGTAAGTTTGGATGACCCTCTCGAATCATGTCTGTGCATACACTTATTGAATTCGCCTAATAGTGGAATCCGTCTTGGAGCGTAGCTACAATGTGAGCATATATATCCCTCTTCCCCATTTTCATCACTCTTCCTCTCCTGGACTTGGCCGTTTCTTGTTTAAAGGTCCTTTGTCATTGCATGGAATCTTCACGGTACGACCAGCGTGTGGGACCAGTGATGACACGATAGATTTCTCCTCCATCATGATACATGTCACTCATGAAATTCAAAATACTAACCAAATCCATTTTCCAGATTGACTGGCCTTCTGTCATTCATGCTTTCGGATGAAATGACGACAGGATCGCTGAATTCATCAGATGATGTAAAACGCGCTTATGCCGCACGGAGTCATGAGTGGAATGTGACACAGTCTCGTTTCAAAGAGGTTTTCCCTGAGGTATGCTGTCTACCTATTGGTGCCGTGGCTTTTGTGTAGCCCTTGTATGGTTACTGGTTGTCATCACCATCTGTTGTTTCACTTCCAAAGATCTCACTTGGCTTTGTAGTATTCCAAGCAGACCATACGTGATATTCCAAACATGGGACAAGTGGAAAGGGGCAACAATACTTCCATTGCATCTCCATCACCTCAGTCGTCATTGACTATCACAACAGCTAACCAGACGACCACAGCTTCAATTATGACGGTGTTGGCCCCTAAAGCAGGTGATTCTTTCCCGACAGGAGCAGGGCACAAACCTTCTGCTACATTCTCAGCTGCAGGATCCGTAGTAGCACGGGTACCAGGAACCTCGACGGGTGGCGACAAAACCGAGGAGGCCCGGAATCCCACCACAGGGTGGGCAATGTCGTGGGGACAGTTATTGTGGGAGAAATGGCGGTGGGGAGCCGTGATTGCCCTGGCCGTTCTTGTCTCACGCTTCTCATCCTCTACATGACCTCTTGGATACTTATTTATGTTGGATTGCGAGACACCTATGTGCCAATTTAGGAGTCCCATATCCCGTATTTGGTTTCTCTCATTCATTTGTCTATTCAGAAATCCTCTGCCCAGCTCGCTCATGATGAAGCGCGTTGTACAATACTTTTCTAAACATCTCTCCAGAACACGTTCTTTTTTCTTTAACACCTGCTACAGCATCCTCTCATTCATTCCAGCATTTATCCAATTTCCGGCCCCTCGTCTGCTCGTGGTTTTTTGTTGGATTTTATAGTGCAAAGCGTGCATTTCAGTTTGTAGTTCGGGGTTTGATCCAATAGTCAATCTTTCTCAAATTTCAGTGGTCCTGTCCGTTGATGTACAGTCCATGCCTCGGTGTTTCCAGTGTCCTTGATGTCTAAGTGGTCCTAGGAGTTAGTATGATTCATAATGAGTTCTTCCGCAGGTGCGTAATACATTTGTCACGGAAGACAGTTGGGACCATCAAAACTTGGAAGAGCAGGATCAAAAAAAAGTCCGAGTTCCGTGATGCGTTGTGTGACGTGTACAGCACGGTTATTCAGGAAGACTATGTATCCATGGGCAGCCAAAAATACTCGGCAAGACAGTCCCAGTGTGCTGGAAATGAAAAAAGAGCTTGGAATATTTCAAAGCCGCGGTCCAACCATCTGTTTCATTATACTTCCTAAAATGAAACACGCATCCCTGGCTCCGACTATATTGACACTGAAAGTTCGCAAACAGAATTGCCATTTGTCACTCAAGGAGAGTAAAATTACTCTCAACCTCCCGGTCCGTCGATTCCATCAGTTGATGACTACACAATTGCGTCTCCTATCAATAATGATGCTCTGTGAGGCGACTTCAACGTGATGGGAATTAATGATATCAATCCTCGGACTTACGATGGACACCCCAAGTCCGGTGTCCCACTCGTTGTAGAATACAGCTTTCAAAGGCGAGAACAAAGGAGATGGAAGCACGAGGAGCCTTGTGCTGCGCAAGGATGCGCCTCGCGTGTATGGTGATTGAATACACAGATCGGTAGAGAAAGCACCGCATCGGAGGATGGTTAATTACGACCACGTGGGTTCCCAGATTAGAGTCGAACCCTACTCTCCGAATCGCTGATATCTCCTGTTTGATGAAGATTTGAACGTGGCTCTTCCCAAAATAGGTGAGATGCCCTTCTGTTTAAAATTCCTCGGATGTCCCGGATGGATGGGTGCATTGCACAAGGCAAAGTATTAGGTCAGTTATGGATGCAAAGGAGATAATAAATAAAAAGAAGAGGAGGGATGCATGTTTGCCCCATGGCTGAGTTGGTTACAGCGTCCGACTGTTATATACGGCATCGGAAGGTCGTGAGTTCGAGCCTCACTGGGGCAGGTATATTTTCCTGGGAATTTTATTTTACTTCTGCGCGGTACTGGATGTTGTTGACAAGCACACTACTGTTCTGAAGATCTTCGCTGCATTGTAATCGAAGATCTCAATTCATGGTAAATGTTTTACATCTCAGAATTATACGACTGCATAGATGTACAGATCCAGTGCATCTCACAATGTGACTTCTTAGGATATGTGCTGACAGAATTCAGACAGGAGGGCACGTCTTCTTCATCAATAGTGTTGACGTTTTATACCACTGAGATACAAACTGGAGAACTAGTGATTGGACTGATCCGATGTCTGGGTTGTTATCACAGGTGTTGAGGGCAATTGGAGGTAATGGTATTCCTAACACTAGAGTCACTCGTTGCTGAGCAGAGAAACGATTAATAGATGAGGAGGCCCTACAGAATTTTGTGGTCAGGGCAAGCACCAAGTACGACTTGGGATATGATTCCACATCAAGTCGGCTCGAAGTGCGAGGTGACAATTGCAACTTCTCACTCAAGACCAATACTAGGGAAAATATTCTGTTGATGAACAAACAGGGCTTTTCTCATTGGATGATGTGAATAGTGCAGTCTGAGTATAAATCCGAGGAGATTTACTTGCGCACATGGCACATGGCGATTGCTTCTGCTGACTCAAACTCCAGTGGATTACCGAGGCCACATCTCCCTTACTCGCAGAAAGTCCTGATATGATTGACTATCCAGCTTCTACCTACAAAGGCCGACAACTGATAGCTCAAGATACTCTCGAATTTACCGAGGCTGTCATTAAACAATGCGTAGCAGATGGAGCTTCTGAAAATTCGATCTTTTATTCTGAACAGCTTTCCTCTCTCCCATCATCCGTAGAATCTGATGCCAGATGCCGGGTTTCGGTCGTCAATTGCGATGCGTTTACTGCTGCTCGTCAACTGTTCAACGAACACCGAGACGCAAAGGGTAGTGTTGTCGTGCTGAACTTGGCAAGCGACGAGCATCGCGCTGGAGGGTGGATGCAGACTTTGTCAAGAACACAAGTGCGCACTATACGTTGAAAGTTGCCGAGTTCGTCTTAACTCCAACAAGGAAGAAGCGTTGTGCTACTCTTCCACTCTTTACTCTACTCTCAAACCCTGCTGGTATCCATGGCCAAATCTAGGTCCAGGATCCGTCGCAGGGGGGTACTCACCGGGAGTTGTAATATTCAAGGATGATCTCGACCATGACTGCGTAAATCTGCCCAAGGAAGATTGGAGGGTTGTTTCAGTAATCACTGTAGCTGCGCCTAGGGCTCCCAGATTGACGGTCGATGGCCAGAGCTTTGCAAATGAGAGTGATCTGAATGACCTTAGAGGGAAGATCAAGCTGATATATCGAATTGCGGCGCAAAACAAGAAAAGATATCTGGTGTTGGGTGGGCAAACACAATCAAGACGGTACTTCCTTCGGGGCTGATGAATCACCGTGTCGACAGGTGCCATGGGTTGCGGTGCATACGCATGTCCCCCTCAACTGGTGGCTCATGAAATGAAAGCTATTCTTCTTGAAAAAGAATTCGGTGGTTATTTTGATCGAGTCGTGTTTGCTGTATATAGTCAAGGTAGGAACGGAAATTTCTCTGTGTTCAGTGCGGTCTGGAGTAGTGTTGAAGTATGAGCATTGCACATGTATATCCTTGGGAGCTCGAAGAATCTATTAAAGCAGATTGATAGAGCCTTTGATAATCAAATGAAACGTGGCGCCAACCGAGACTGCATTCCTAAAACTCAATCAATGACGTCGACGATGATAAGTATCTGTTTTGGTCTCATCTCTCGGACGGATCATTTATGTGGGCAACTGTTGCATGCATCCAATTCCCTGAAGGACAGTAGGGCCGAGTTGCAATCATCGGAGTTCAGTCGACGCAGTATTCTGCAGCCGAGTCTGTTCTACGTTGTATCCTTATCAACTGATCTTCTAAATAATGTCAGACTAGTTTTCAGGTTTGAAGTACCTGACCTGCATCGCACATGCGACCTTTGTCGCTCTTTGGTGAGCCATCACCTTCCTGTGTTCTACGTTTCAAATAGGTCTTTGGGTTCTATTTGACTTGTGAATCAGATCACTATCGTTGCGCAACACCCTCCTTGAAGCTCGTGTAAGTCATCTAAGTGAAACTTCTGGTCAGCTGTTTCAGAGATGGAACTGGGCACTGTCATATAGTTTTCTGCTCCTACTGCAGCATTTCTTCTTTCTGTCACCAAACCAGACTTCATTTATTGGGTAGGGTTTCATAAATATATCAAATTCCAGGGACGGTGTAACGTTGATAAACAGCGATTACTTCAGGGTACAGTCTTGTACAGAGATAGTGATATCACATGTAAACCAATACCTGTTGGAATCAGTGACGTTTTTGATACTTAAAAGTATCAAAGATTGGCTGAAGAATCCTGTAATTCAAAAAGTAAGGGACAAACTTCAATGAAGATTTATGTAGGGTCTGAATTAAGAACCAACCTTACAAAAAAACCTCTAGTTCATGCTG
>Ga0153942_1000196_pt1 | contig 21805 bp, 24 predicted proteins | sample TSNJ026MetaG_FD_104731 | JGI IMG/M metagenome (GOLD analysis project Ga0153942, IMG submission 104731) | Attine ant fungus gardens microbial communities from New Jersey, USA - TSNJ026 MetaG | ecosystem: Host-associated > Fungi > Mycelium > Unclassified | place: USA: New Jersey, Brendan T. Byrne... | reverse complement strand
TCCTTGTTCATCGACCATCCTCCTAATATTCTGTCACTTATACCCCAGTTTACTTATTCATACAAAAGTTTGCCTCAATTACCGCAGTATTCAGCATCTATATTTATATTATACTATACTTAATATTTATAACAAGGACGTAACAAAAAGTTTAAAAATATTGCAGGATTAAAAAATCAATATTGCATTTTTTGCTTCCATAAGGTAAGATAGTAAGCGGTTTATCTATTGGCACCCGGCGGTTGTTTTACATATGATGGAACGCCCGCAATATTATATTATTATCTTATATATAAACAATAATTATTTCAATTATATGATGCCGCAAGCATTTTTTAGGCAACTTTAGAAAACATCCTAAAAGGATAAGCAATACGGATATCTATTCCTTGATAAGGATTCCTGTTTGCTTGAAAATATATATGACAAAGCTTTCACCACAAAACGCTCATTTATTCATAAGATTGACATATCAATCCGGCGCCTTAACGATTGTATAGCTTATTTTTATTATGCACTGGCAGATATAAATTAGGAGGGGTAAAATGGGGTTAATGGTTCAGAAATTTGGCGGAACCTCAGTACGGGATGCTGACCGCATCCGCAATGTCGCCAATATTATTACCGAAACCTATAAGAATAACAACGATGTCATCGTAGTGGTTTCCGCTCAAGGGGATACAACCGATGATTTGCTAAGCAAAGCGGCGGAAATTAATGATAATCCATCAAAGCGGGAATTGGATATGCTTTTAGCAACTGGGGAGCAGATCACCATCTCCTTGCTGGCCATGGCTATCGAAAAGATGGGTTTTCCGGTGGTATCCATGACTGGCTGGCAAGCCGGATTTCTCACCGACCGAACCCATACCAACGCCCGCATCCGCCGCATCGACACCGAGCGGCTCAAAAGTGAGGTGGAAAAGCGGAAGATTGTCATTGTGGCTGGGTTCCAAGGCATCAACCGCAACGACGACATCACCACCTTAGGCCGCGGGGGTTCAGATACCTCGGCTGTCGCCATCGCCGCGGCTTTAAACGCCGATGTCTGTCAAATTTATACCGATGTAGACGGAGTCTACACCGCCGATCCCCGCTTGGTGAAAAACGCTAAAAAGCTGGGAGAGATCACCTTTAATGAAATGTTAGAGCTGTCCTCCCTGGGGGCCCAGGTTTTGTCCAACCGCTCAGTGGAGATGGCAAAGAAGTACAATATAAAGCTGGAGGTTCTCTCAAGCCTGAAACAGGTTCCAGGGACTCTGGTTAAGGAGGTCGCAAAGATGGAGAAAATGCTGATCAAAGGAATCACCAAGGACAACGACTGTGTGCGCATAACCGTCAAGGATGTTAACAATGTACCGGGCATTGCCTTTAAAATATTCTCCACCTTAGGGGCCAAAAAAGTCAATGTGGATATTATCGTTCAGACCGCTGCCCGGGACAACAAAATGGACATGAGCTTTACCGTCACCCACAGCGTCGTGGAAACCGCTTTGGCCGCCTTGGATGAGCTGCTTCCCACTCTGGGGATCGAGGCCCATATCACCCGCGACGACAATTTGTCCAAAGTTTCCATTGTGGGCGCGGGCATGCAGTCCCACGCCGGCGTGGCCGCAAAGATGTTCGAGGCTCTTGGGGAGAGCGGCATCAATATTCAAACCATTTCCACCAGCGAGATTAAAATCAGCGTCCTTATTGACCAAAAGGATGCCGACCGGGCCGTCACTGCTCTTCACGCTGCCTTTATTGAGTAAGAAATCCATAGATCATTGAAAGTATACCATAGATTGGTTATAATCTATGGTATACTTTCTTTATTCCTGTGGAAAAATAATGGAAAATATAGGATATCGGGGGTTTTTGTGAAAAGACATTCCTCTTTATATATTGTCATTGGAATGCTGGCTTTTGCCATCATTGCACTGGTATTGTACCAGTGGCTCTATGAAGAGCCGGAACCCATCCAACCCGTAACCGGCAGCAAGTTTTTAATGAGTACCCTAGTCACCCAGCAAATCTATGACAGCGACCAGGCCCGTGCCCAAGACGTATTGGACGAGGCCTATGTAATCATGGAGGGATATGAAAACGCCCTTTCCCTTTATGTAGAGGATTCCTACATCAGCCTCATTAACCAGCAGGCGGGCAGGGATTACGTTCAAGTTCCGGGGGATGTTTTTGACCTTCTTTCCCTCAGCTATAACTACGGCCGTCTTTCCGCAGGGGTATTTGACATCACCATCGCCCCGGTAACGCTGGCGTGGGGCATTCATTCCTCCAGCCCCCGGATTCCGGGCGGCGAAGAACTCGCGGAATTGAGCGCCTTGGTAAATTATCAGGATATTCTATTTCGAGAAGAGGATCGGGCCGTCATGTTGGCCCGGGAGGGGATGATGGTCGACCTGGGCGCTATTGCGAAGGGGGCGCTTTGCGACGTGATCCGGGAGCGCCTTACCCCATATAGTTTTCAGGGCTACATCCTCTCGGTGGGGGGGAATATTCTGGCCATGGGCCAGCCTCAGGAAAACAAAGACCACTTTTCCATCGGCATCCGCAACCCCAGAGGGAGCGAAAGCAGCATTATCGGTTACCTGGACATCACCGATGTCATCATCTCCACCTCCGGGGATTATGAGCGGTACTTTGAAGCGAACGGAGTCCGTTACCACCACATCTTTGATCCCTCCACCGCCTCCCCTGCCCAGACGGATCTGATCTCCGTCTCCATCATCTGCCAGAGCGGCAGTGAGGCGGAGTTTTTATCCACCTACCTCTTTGTCATGGGTAAGGAGCATTTGTTGGCCTTGGAGGAGCGGGGAGAAAATGAGCATTTTGACTTTATCGCCGTGGATACGGACTACAATGTCTATATCTCCAAAAGGCTAAAGGATATCTTTACCCCAAATGACAGCCTAAAGGAATTCACATTTATTTACGTCTAAGGCAGTTCTAAAAAAGGGAATATGGTCATGACCGCATTCCACTTAGAACCCTCACCTGCCGCTTTTGCATTTTAAAGGAGGTTCCATGGCCGGGAAAAAAGAGACCCTGCGGACGCAATCGGCGGCTGCCACGAAAAAAGCTACCGTGATGGGACTGCTTTTTGCGTTGGCGCTGACCCTGACCTTTATCGAAAATATGGTCCTCTCCGCCTTTGAGGTGATTCCCGGTGTGCGCGTGGGGCTATCCAACATAGTCACTATGTATTGCCTGTTCTTTTTAGGCGGGCCACATGCTTATGCGCTAGCCTTTCTCAAGGCTCTGTTCGTGCTGTTGACCCGGGGCATGGTCTCCTCCTGGCTCAGCTTGGCAGGGGGCGTTTTATCTGTGACCGTGATGCTCCTGCTAACCTTGCCGAAAAAGTGGGAGCTCTCCTACATGCTGCTCAGTATTGCCGGAGCCATCAGCCATAACCTTGGACAGATTGTGGTGGTGATGCTCTATATGAACTGGAGCCTCCCCGCAGTACTGGCATATCTGCCGGTTTTGCTTCTCTCCGGAGTGGGCATGGGCTTGATGACAAGCATTATTTTGAAATTGATCATGCCCCCTTTGAAGAAATTGGGGGCTTACCGCCCACGCCACAAGCAAAAATGAACCTATTCAATCCGCGAATTTTTCAAAATATATTTATCAATCAACCACCTGATAGTTGGTGGCCGCATCCTCCTTGGTGGCGTGTTCGCTGACCTTTAGCACTTGTACTTTCAAGGGCCTTTGTCCCATTTGAATCTCTATCTTGTCCCCAACCTTCACATCATACGATGCCCTTGCCACTTTGCCGTTGACCAGTATTCTTCCAGCGTCACAGGCCTCATTGGCGATAGTTCTTCTCTTGATCAAGCGGGTCACTTTCAGGTACTTATCCAGTCTCATATGAGCCTCCCTTTCTAAAAAGTATGTAAGAAAAAAGCCCGCATATTTCATGCCGGCTTTTTATATTGCGCAGAACAATTACTTCGCAACCGCCTCTTTAAGTCCTTTACCGGCCTTAAACACAGGTAGTTGAGAGGCAGGGATGTCAATAGGCTCCTTGGTGCGAGGATTGTGGCCCTTGCGGGCAGCACGCTCACGAACCTCAAAAGTGCCGAAGCCTACCAGAGATACCTTGTCGCTAGCGGCCAACGCCTCAGAAATAGACTCAAATACGGAATTCACTGCTTTGTCTGCGTCCTTCTTGGTGAGGCCGGTCTTCTCAGCCACGGCGCTAATTAGCTCTGTCTTTGTCATTTGAACATTCCTCCATACATTTTCCTTTGTAAGATTGAGTTTCACCCTCTGTTGTACTCCAACGCTCGACTACTGGGACTCATCCTGTTCCAAAAATGAAGACCCCACTGATGCCGCTCGGCTCTCCGCCGCGTCCACCTCAAGGATAAAAGCGTCGGTTTTTTTCTCCAAGCATTCTTCAGATTCTATCCCAATAAAACGAGCTATATTGGCTGATGAAAAAAGAAGATTTCCCAACTCTTCCGTAGCTTGTCCCTGTTCACCCTCCATTATCCATCTTTCCAGCGCAAGGACAGCGTTCTTAGCGTCCTCCAGGTATCCTTGGGCCTGACTGTGGCCGAACCCAAGCTTACCGGCGCGTTTGGCCACCTTTTGGGCCCGCATAAGGGATGGGAACACTTTTGGGACGGCTCTCAGGGTATCAACCCCTTGGGTATCTTTCTGTCGAGCCTTGATGGCATCCCAGTTGTCAAGGACCTGTTCAACACTGTCCACCTGGACCGTGCCAAAAACGTGGGGGTGTCTCTGCACAAGCTTTACACAGATGTCATTCGCGACATCGTCCAATGAAAAGCTCCCCTTTTCATTTTCCATCCTGCTGTGAAAGATAATCTGCAACAGCAGGTCGCCCAACTCCTCCCGGAGCATTTCAGGGCTGTCAAGGTCAATGGCCTCAACCACCTCATAGGCCTCTTCAATAAGATTGGGGCGGATAGATTGGTGCGTCTGCACCATATCCCACGGGCAACCGTTTTCACTCCGCAACAGGGCCACGATTTGGTCCAGATCTTCTATGGAATAACGCTCCTTGAACTTAAAATCCACAGCGACCTCCCGTCATTTATAGCCCTTACAGCCAATTCCTTTATATATTACCCTATTAGGCCATACTTTTCAAGTGTTTTTGATATTTTTTCTCCTTTTGGCAGCAATAATACATCTTCTTTTTGAATCCCTTTAAGCAACAGCAATAATCCGGCATAGACAATTACTGCGATGCCGACGGCCCCCATAGTGGCTAGGCGGTAGTGTAAGAATTTCTGCAAAAAGCTATTGGCCAAAAAGCCCGACAAGCCACAAACCAGCCCCGCAACGGCGGGCTTTATGAATACGGACTCCACATGCAGCTTGACCTTTGTCGTTCGCAGCAGGGTAATCAATCCGGCGACAATAATGAAGGCGTAATTGAACAGGGTACCTACGGCAATCCCCTGAATGTTAATGGTGGGGATGCCCAGCAAAATATAATTGCAAGCCAGTTTTAAAACAGCGCCTATAAAGGTATAGATCATGGGCCTGGACACCTTGCCCACAGCCTGTAAAATGGCATTGATCGGACTGGCCAGGGAAACGAAAATAACGCTGATCCCCATCAGGGACAGGATGGGGGCAATATAAGGGATCGTATCCACCTTGCCAAAGATGAGTTCCAGGATTGGGCTGGCCATAAACAATAAGGCAAATCCACTGGGCATTGCGATTAAGCTGGTAATCCGCAGAGCCGACTCAACATTTGCCTTGGTCTCCCGTTTATTCCCCTGTGCCCAGGAACTGGTAATGGCTGGCAAAATGCTGACGCCTAAGGTAGCTGTTATGGTGGGAATCAAATTGAAAACGCTAGATACCCTGCCGCTGTAGGCCCCATAAAGTTTATTGGCCAAGGCATCCAGTGGGCTGGCATTGGTAATCAGGTCTCCATACATCTCCATAAATACCTCCGGCGACTCCGCAATGGCATCGTTGAGCCGGGGTTGAATGGTAAGGGTATCGATCATGGAAGCCAAACTCACCGCAAGCGAGCCCAGGCAAATGGGAATTGCAATTCCCAGCAGCCTCTTCACCATTAAACTGCTGGAAGAAGCCTTCGGGGCGGACAGCACATCCTCCTTAGTAACGCCGTCAGAATGGCGCTTGTTGTAGTAAATCAAATATAACAGTCCAAAAAGGGTGCTGATGGTGACACCTAAAATGGCAGCGGCGGCCATATATGGCGCCATCGCCTCAAACAAAATTTCACTGATCTCCCCCTGGCTGCTATTGGGCGCAATGGAGATGGCCCTGCCAAAAACCTTGCCTGTAGCGTTATATTGGCTGGTTCCCCAAACTTGTACCCCATAGGACAACCCCAAAGCCAAAAATAACTTTACCAGCGCCTCCACCACCTGGGAGACGGCGGTGGGCATCATGTTGCGCAAACCGGTATAATAGCCGCGGTAAGAGCTCATAAGGCAGAGGAAAAAGACCGCCGGGGCGATGGCTATAACAGCCAAATAGCCGTCCATATTGCCCTCGGCCAGCATCCCTGTCAAGGGCCTGGCAAAGGCCATGATGGCTACGGTGCCGACAATACCGGTGACAGTAAAAATTAAAGTGGAGATGCGGCCAATCTTCTTGACATCCCTATATCTTCTTTTGACCACATACTCCGCTACCAGCTTGGACACCGCCACCGTCAACCCGGAGGTGGCTACCGACAAAACCATGGTGAAGATATTGTAAGCAACCCCATAATAACCCATACCGGAGTCGCCAATAATCATTGCAAGGGGAATTCTAAAAATTCCTCCGATAATTTTTACTATGATGGCGGACACAGATAAGATAAGTGCACCTTCCAGAAAATTCTGCTTCTTAACGCCACTGTCTCTTCTTTTCAAACCTTCACCACTCCAAGTAATTATCGGCCTGCCTGTATAGCGCCAGAACGGCCTTCTACCTCATTGAAATATTCACAGCGCAGTTGACAATTTGCATCATTTAAACATGATTGTAAGTATAATACACTTTACAATAATATTCAATCTTATTTGGAAAATATTACTCTTGTCCCCTGTTTCACTCATCAACGGACAAAAATGGACTAACCCCCGTTAAATAACCCTGTTACCACTTTATTTTTTCAATTTATAATGTATAATAAAAGTAAATAGTTGGAAAAGATAGGAGCATCAGCATCCATGGACTATCCTCATTATTTTAGTGAAAATCAGAGGCGGATTATGGACGCTGCCTTTTCTCTCATTGCCAAAGAGGGTTACCGGGGAACAACTACACGGCAGATCGCTGGACAGGCAGAGGTCAATGAATCCACTCTCTTTAAGAATTTTAAAGGAAAGCAGGAAATTTTTCAAACTGCCCATAAAGTTCAAAACAACGTTATCCAACAAAAGGTGGATACTTTCTTCGCCAAGAAGTTTTCAGGCCTATCCACCTTTCTTGAAGACAGCACCTTATTTATCTATACCCTCTATATGGAACATAGTGATATGGTAATGGTGATGCTGCGGGAACTGGGCAACCCCGACCTGTCTATAGGCGAAAACAGCCCCTTTGAATTCGTAACGAGCGCCCTCGTCCGCATTCTTCAGCAGTTTTTACCGGAGAAAAGCCGCCCTGCTCTGTTGACTTCCGCCTTTATGTTGGTTAGCTCCATCATCTTTCTAATCCTTGACCAGATTCACAGCAATTTGCTGACAGACGAATTGGAGGATAAGGTGTCCTTGGAGCGAATTTCCCAAATGGTCTACCAGATGCTGAAGTGAACTGATACTCAGCCTCCCTATATATAAGCGCCTCCCTAGCCAACCAGCTCCTCATGATATATCATCCCCAATGAGGTTATAATTATTGGTTGTGTCATCTGTATGATTGGCAGTCAATCCAGCCGCTCATGGTAACGGGGTAAGCAGCCCCATCACCTTTCCCTTATTCCATCCGCTTAGAATAGATTTGGATATTTTTAACATCTATTTTCAAAATTTTTCTTTGTATTTTTATGAAAAAATTGGTATAATTTAGACGATAACCGATACGGGAAGGAAAGGTCAAACATGCTGGGAACTGTGGTCAACACATTGGCTGTAATTGTTGGGAGCTTGCTGGGACTATTATTGAAGGGAAAATTTTCTGAAAAAACGGCGCAGGCTATGACTAAAGCCATCGGGCTATGTGTCTGCATTATGGGAATTTCGGGAGCAATGGAAAACATCCCCGGAGCGAAAGAAACGATCTTGATGGTGATCTCCCTCGCGTTGGGCGCGCTGGTTGGAGAATGCCTGAAACTAGATAATGGATTGGCCCGGTTGGGACAAGCGCTGCAAAATAGGGTGGGGAAACAAGGCGGTTCAAACATCGCCGAAGGATTTGTGGCCTCCACCCTGTTATTTTGTGTGGGGGCCATGTCCATTGTGGGGGCCATTGAAGGCGGGCTGCGGGGCAACCATGGCATTCTCTATACCAAAGCCATTCTTGACGGCATCTCATCAATTGTTTTAGCGTCTACGCTGGGGATTGGGGTCCTTATATCTTCACTCGCGGTTCTCGCCTATCAAGGCGCCATCGTTCTTTTTTCCAGCGTTTTACAAACAGTGCTGGTGGATGAATTGGTTGCGTTAATTTCAGCGGTAGGAAGTGTGATGATACTGGGCCTCGGACTAAATATGGCACTCAACGCGAACATAAAAGTGGCTAATTTGCTTCCTAGTTTATTGATTGCTGTGGCAGGTTATTACTTATTTTGGTTTATTGACTGCCACAGCGAGACATTGCTCCATTGGCTTACCTGATTTATGGAGTTTTGCTAAAATATGGATGAAACAGACAATAAGCCCTTTCTCGGTTCACAAGGCCCGGCAAACATGTTATAATTGTCTATATTTTTATCAGATAATTGTCACTAAGAGAGGTCGAAAGAAAAAATTCTCGCTTCTATATGGTAGCCTGGCCGAGTCAATAACAATCGAAGGTGGATGGATGATAAAAGTAGTCATAGTGGATGATATTGAGACGGTTGTGGAGTGGCTCATAACTGCAGTCAATTGGAGATCATTTGATTGTGAAATAGTGGGTGTTGCCTATGATGGCTTAGAGGGGGAAATCCTGATTCGCAGGGTAACCCCGGATATCGTCATCACCGATGTGAGCATGCCTATTCAGGATGGATTGACCATGATCGCCAGCATTAAGCCAGAGTTTCCAGCCTTGCAAACAACTGTCCTCACCGAATACAAGGTATTTGAATATGCCCAGGATGCAGTGCGGTTGGGGGTGGCAAGATTCTTAATCAAGCCCTCCAAGATAGAGGACTTGGAGGAGGCAATAGGATTTATGGTCGGCCGGGTTAAACAGCTAAGCAATCCCGCGGTGGCGTATCCGGAGGAGGATATGCATAGTGAAGATAACCAGTTTATCGTCCGCAAAGCCATCCAATATATGCAGGATCATTATTCTGAGAAGCTCACCCTCGCTGAGGTAGCGGACAAAAATTTCGTCAGCATCTGGCATCTAAGCAAATTGATCAACAAACATACCGCCAAAGGCTTTAATGATATTCTGAATAGCATCCGCATTGACAATGCTAAAAGGCTAATGGAAAATCCTGAATATAGGCTTTACGAGATTGCCGAAAAGGTTGGTTTTACCGATGTTACATATTTTTCAAAGCTATTTCGCAGATACACCCAAATGTCTCCAAATCAATACCGCAACTCCAGAAAGTGATGACAACAAAAACCAGAATATATAATGAGCCGGTCCTACCCAACTATGGGATAAAAATATTGAAAGAAAGCAGGAGGGAATTGCTGTGCAGAACAGAACCCATATGATGAAAGAAATTATGGAGCAGGACCATGTCCTAGACGCTTGCAAGCAGTACAATGAGAAGGTCATGGAGGGATTGGCAAAGGCCATTAAGGATTTTGCCCCGGAGTCTGTGGTCTTTGCTGCCAGAGGCACATCCGACCATGCCGCCACCTTTGCCCGGTATATATTTGAAATCTATTGCTCCATTCCGGTCAGTCTGGCCGCGCCTTCCGTCATCACCGCTTACGGAAATGAAAGCCTTAATCTTTCCCGCTCACTGGTCATTGGCATCTCTCAATCCGGCGCCGCCGCCGATGCCAACGCTGTGATATCCGCCGCCAGAAAACAGGGCGGCTTGACTGTCACCATCACCAACACCTTGGGCTCCCTAATGGCAGAAAACGCGGACTACCACATTTACTGTAACGCCGGCAAAGAGGAGAGCGTAGCGGCTACCAAATCCTTCCTGACCAGCATCTATCCCTTGACTTGGTTGGCTGCCCAGTTGTCCGGCAATCAAGAGTTGGTGGACAGTTTGGCCCGTCTGCCAAAGGCGGTTTCTGACGCGTTGTCCCTTAACGAAGAAATTGCCAATACCGCAAAGACTTTCCGCTTCATGGACGAGTGCTTCGTACTCTCAAGAGGCATCTGCTACCCCATCGCCATGGAGGCCGCCTTAAAAATTCAAGAAACCAGTTATGTGCGCGGACGGTGCTATTCCGTATCCGATTTCCATCATGGCCCCTTCGCCATGGTGAGTGAGCATACCCCTGTCATCATTATTGCCGTAGACAAATACACCAACGGCGACGCGGGTGAAATGATTCAAAAACTAAAGAAAGCCCAAGCTTATACCCTGGTAATCACCACCGACAAGGACCTCGCCGGTCAAGCAAACGACAGTATTTTGCTTCCAGAATGGATGAACCATATTGAGGGCGCTTTTGCCGCCGCCATTGTGGCCCAGCAATTTGCCTGCCATCTGGCTGTTCTAAAAGGCAACAACCCCGATCAACCACGGGGTTTAAATAAGGTAACGGTTACCCTGTAAACGGTTATGTCCAGGCAATCCTTTCATTATATTAGGATATGTGAAAGGATTGCCTTTTTTGATGTATTTGGCCAAATTCATCAATATACATATTGTATATGAACTTTGTGAATCACTTCATTTTTTCATCTAGGGGGGCACAGCATGTCGAAGAAAAAGCCATGGAGCTATATATGTGGCGGGGCCTTTTTTGCAATTGCCGCGCTTATCTTTTATTTCTATGACCTCAATATTTCCTTAGCCTTATATAATCCGGACTCTCTATTAGGCCATATCGTCCAGATTGGTGGAGAATGGCCCAATTCCATCTGCCTTATTCTCTCCTCAGGCGTGCTGTTCTCCCTGTGCGGTGAGAGAAAAATTCTGTCGCCTCAAAGGATTTTCTATACCTTTGGCTGCGCTGTGGGATGGTATGCCCTTATCTTTTACACCCCCCAACATGCTGGGCTCCACATTGATGCTATTCTAGGCGCCCTTTTAGTGGCTTTGGGACTCGTTGTGACGCTTTTACTCTTTTCTATCGCCAATTCCGACCGCCTTGCCCTTTATAAGGACATTGCCTTGGTGGCTCTTTTTATGGCTCTAAGCACAATTATTGTGGTCAACGGCATCAAGGTTGTATGGGGCAGAACGCGCTTTTATTCTATGATAGACCCCGCTGTACAGTTTACACGCTGGCCCTTTCCTCAGGGCATCACCGGTCACAAATCCTTTCCATCCGGGCACACGGCCAATGCGGCCAGCTCCTTCATCCTCACCTTATTTGTCCACAAAAAATCTCATTGGACCAAAAAAGCTCTTTGCTATGGCCTCCCGGTCTGCTACACCGCAGCTACCGCATTAGGCAGAGTTATAATAGGCGCCCACTTTGCCTCAGATGTACTGTTTGGAGCGGGGATTACCCTGATTCTTTTGTGTTTATACAAAAAGTGCTTTCTCCATACCGGACGCAGCCGCCTTTTTTGAGGCAATTTCAGCAGGTGCGGACGCCTTGCGCCCATACCTTAAATAAGGTATAATAACCACAAGGGCGGCGATTATTATAAGACTGAGGAGGCTATACCCTACAATGCATTATTATATAAAACCGCTTTTTTCCATCGCTGCGGTCATTGTACTTGTGCTGTCACTGGCCGGCTGCGGCCAGGAAGGAAATGGCGGCGATCCCTCTTCTTCAGAAAACTCTGGGCTGGTGGATGAAGGCCCTCTGGAATTGACCCAACAGGAAGAATTGATTCAATATGTTCAGCCTTACCTGGGCATTGTTCATGTAGACCAGTTTAATAGCTCCGCCGTATTGGAGCCGGACGCGCTGGTGAATCTTTATTTTAACAGCAACGCCTATCAAGGCGGATTGACCCAGGTGGATGCTCAAACACTGGCGGCTTTTATTGAAGGCATCTTCCCAGATCAAGTGGGCTCACTCACCTCCTCATCCTATTACAACGCTGAAAGCAATATTTATATAGCGCCTGAAAATATTTATGCCGACACCCCAGTCTCCTTGGAACTGAATTCAGTCTCCACAGAGGGTGATGTTGTCTCCCTGGAATTTGAATATACATCGAAAAATGATGAGGGGTTTACCATACGTTACCTCTATGCGCTAAAGGTAAGCCTAGCCGGGGAAGGCTTCCAGTATGTGGCTGGAAAAAATCTCTTGACAGAATTTAAAGGTGATGCCCAATGACCGGATACGAACTGACTACCAGACGGGATAAAATTAATTATTATCTTGATATTGCCCAAACCGTCGCCGAGCGATGCACCTGCCTGCGCAGGCATTTTGGCGCCATTATCGTCAAATATGATGAGATTATCTCCACCGGATACGTGGGTGCGCCCCGTGGCCGGGCCAATTGCTGTGATCTCAATTACTGCACCCGCGAGCATCTAAACATACCCCAGGGGGAGCGGTATGAGCTTTGCCGCTCAGTACACGCCGAAGCCAATGCCATTATCTCCGCCTCCAGGGAAGAGATGATCGGCAGCACTCTGTACCTTGCCTGCACTGATGCCGCCACCGGTGAGCTGGTCCCTGATACCAGCTCCTGCGCCATGTGCAAACGGATGGTAATCAATGCCGGAATTGAAAGGGTGATTGTTCGGGATACCAAGATCGATTTCCGGGTATTCAATGTGTACAACGACTGGGTGCTCCAGGATGACTCCCTGGAGGGCAAACGGGGCTACTGATCCTATACTTTTATTCGTGAAAGAGCCATCCGCTTAGGATGGCTTCGTTTAATGTTCACAACTGTCGGCTTGTTTTTTAAGGCTGAATATTCTATAATAGATGCATATTTCATGCAGATTCCGAGGGGGAGCGCCTTTGTTTACCAATACGACATTTTATGACTATCTAGCCCGCCTTTTGATCGCAGTGGCTCTGCTCCCCATACATGAATACGCTCACGGCTATACAGCTTACAAATTAGGGGACCCCACAGCCAAAAACCAGGGACGCCTCACCCTCAACCCCATTAAGCATATGGATCTTTTGGGCACGCTCTTATTGGTGTTGGCCGGCTTTGGATGGGCCAAGCCTGTACCGGTGAATCCCCGGAATTTTAAGCGTCCAAAGGAGGATATGGGTTTGACGGCGGCGGCCGGTCCAGCCTCCAATCTGCTTATGGCCCTGGCGCTGATGATTGTCATGAAGCTGATGATCCGTCTGGTTCCTTACAACGCTGTCACCGACGTCATCTTCATGCTCCTTAACGCAATGGTGGGGATAAGCATTAGTCTTGCGATCTTTAACCTAATCCCCGTTCCTCCGTTGGACGGATCCAGAATTTTGGGGTTGTTGTTACCCAATAAGGTATATTATACGATATTAAAATATGAGCGCTATATCAGCATCGGTGTGTTTTTGCTCATTATGACTGGAATTTTATCAAAGCCGCTATCCTATCTGACCCAAGGCGTTTATGGCTTCTTTAACTGGATTACCGGGTTCATCTACTAATTTTAGGGGAAAATATGGAAAAACTCTTATTTAAATTGGATCAGTTTGAGGGACCGCTGGATTTACTGCTCCATCTGATTGCAAAACACAAGCTGGATATTCACGACATAGAGATCACCCAGCTTGTAGATCAATATATCACTTATATCGAGGTTGTCCAGCAGGCGGATATGGAGGTTGCCAGCGAGTTTCTGGAAATGGCGGCCCGTCTGGTTTATCTAAAATCCCTGGCCCTCCTGCCCAAACACGAGGATGTCGACGGCCTCAAACAGGAGCTGGAAGGGCAGCTGTTAGAGTACCAAACCATCAAGGAAATTGCCGTTACGCTGTTCCAGCTTTATGTTGGGGAGGATATCTTTGTCCGGGAAAGTGAACCGGTTCAGATCGATTATCTCTATTCATCGGTCCATCCCTCCGATGATGTCTATAACGCAATGATGGCCGCCATCGGCAAGAGTATGCGAAGGCTTCCGCCGCCTGAAACCGCCTTTTCCGGCATTGTCAAGCGCCGTGTTGTTTCAGTGGCATCCAGAATTGTCTTTGTGCTGCGGAGGCTATACAATGACTCACAGGTCGGCTTTGATGAGTTGTTCGCGGAAAGCGGGGACCGCAGTGAACGCGTGGCCACCTTTTTGGCCGTGCTGGAGTTGGTTAAAGCAAATCGCGTCGCGGTTTCAGATGACGCCAGAACCTTGTGGTTCAGGCAAAGGAAGGAGACCCATTGACCTTTGGAGTTACTTGAAATGGAGAATGCCCTGGAAGCCATGTTGTTTGCCAGCGGTGAGCCTGTCTCAATCGACCGGATGTGTGATGCTTTGGATTTAGCTCAAAATGATGTGAACCGTCTGTTGGGCGCACTATCAGACCGGTATGCTCATAGCGGTCTGATACTGGTTCAACTGGGTTCCAATTGGCAGCTGGCTACCCGGCAAGCTTACGGCGCTTATGTCAAGCGCGCTATGGAGACAAAACGCAACACCCCTTTATCGCAAGCCGCCTTGGAAACCTTAGCGGTGATTGCCTATAACCAGCCTGTCAGCCGCAGCTTCGTTGAGCAGGTGCGCGGAGTGGAAAGCTCCGGCGTCGTTAATACATTGGTACAGAGAGGGCTGGTAGAGGAAGCTGGAAGGCTTGACCTTCCCGGAAAGCCCATTGCCTATAAGACCACCTCCAACTTTTTGCGATGTTTTTCCCTTGCCAGCTTAGACCAGCTCCCCCCTCTCCCCAAGGAAGAGGAAGATGCTGTTGTTTCGCCCGGCGGCCTGGACAGCCATGCACCAGAGGACGCCCCGCTGGTATCGCAATCGCCATAAGTCTTTGGGCTGGGCGCTAAATAGCCTTTTCGACGTCTTTTGACGCATATAGAAAATGCTCCTTGTTCTGTTTACAAAATAGAATAAATTTTCATTTTAGGACAAGGCTTTAATATAAGGGTGGTGAATTTTTGACAGTTTTGATTGTACTGAGCGCACTTGCCCTATTGATCGCTACATTGCTCTTGCTCCCTATTGGGATTCAGGTTGGATACCGTGATGGCTTTTGTGTTCAGGCCCGGTATTTATTTTACCGCCGTCAATTATATCCGCCACTACCAAAAAAAAAGAAACGTTTGCGCAAAAAGAAGAAAGTGTCCGGTGTCCAGGAGGAAGCCTCCGCGCCTCCTCCAAAAAAGAAACTGGATTATGACACGGTGATGGGCTATATTCAAATAGCTCAGGAGATTCTTCCCACTGTGACCAAGGCTTTGCGGCGACTATGCTGGAAGATCCGGATAAAAAAGCTAAAGCTCTATCTGCGCGTCAGTGGGGACGGCCCTTATCAAACCGCCATCCGCTATGGGCAGATAAACAGCGGCATCTATGGGCTTTATGCCGCCGCAGGGCATTTATTTCGGTTTCGTAAGCCCTCTATTTGGGTGGACCCTGATTTTGAAGGTAAGGGTTGGGCTGGGCAGTTTGACGCGGTTGTCAAGGTGAGGCCCTCGTCCCTTTTACTTTTTGGAATTCAATCTTTATGGAAAGCTTTCAGGGTTTTCCTGCAGCAGAGGAAAAAAGGCAGGCAAGCAAAGGCTCCCGGGCCAACTGTTGGATAAACTATCATTTTAAGAAATGGACGGTGTTTATGGATGAGTGACCGCGGTGTAAAGGAATTGACCAACAATACAATGAGCAAGCTTAAGGATATGGTGGACGCCAATACGGTAATTGGCGACCCTATCACCACACCGGACGGCACGGTGGTGATCCCTGTCTCCAAAATACAGGTGGGCTTTGTATCCGGCGGGGTGGACTTCAATGAAAAACAACCGGATATCCCGGATAAGGGCCGTTTGGGCGGTGGCAGCGGCGGCGGCGTCATGGCGACCCCTTTGGCTTTCATCGTGGTTTCCTCAGACGGCGGCGTCAAGCTGATGCAGATTGCGGAAAAGAATAACACTGCCGACCGGGCGCTGAATCTGGTTCCCGATCTGATTAACCAGATCACCAAGCTTTTGGGCAGGAAAAAGGATGAACCCGGCAGCAAAGGGGATTCTGATCCTGACTCCGATGTGGTTGTGGAAATCATAGAATAAAGCGGACATACTAAAACCATCAAATGAATATACTGGCTATATCCGGCGCATTTAAGAGTATATTCGATAAGGTGGTTTTATGTTGAAAAAAAGGACTGTCGGTTTATTGTTTTCATTACTTTTACTGTGCTCCCTCTGCCTTCCGGCGTGGGGAGAAGAACCTGGGCCTGAGCCGGAAGGCATCACCGCTCAGGCCGCCATTGTGATGGAAGCCAGTACCGGCAGGATTTTGTATGCCCGCAACGAGCATGAGCGATTATCCATGGCCAGCACCACAAAAATCATGACCACTTTATTAGCCCTCTCCTATCCTGAATTGGATAGGGAGTTTGTGGTAAACGAAGAGGCTATCCGTGTAGAGGGCTCCTCCATGGGCCTTTTGGAAGGCGATACCGTAACCATGCGGGCACTCTGTTATGGCATGCTGTTGGAGTCCGGAAATGATGCCGCCAACGTAGCGGCCTACGAGGTCGCAGGCAGTATAGGGGCCTTTGTGGATATGATGAATGGTATGGCGAGGACGCTGGGAATGCATGACAGCAGTTTTGAAACCCCCTCAGGGCTCGATGGAGAGAATCATTATTCCACTGCCTATGACATGGCCTTGCTGACGCAGGCCGCCTTACAAAACCCTGACTTTGTAAGCATTTGTTCCCAGACCACGGCCCAGGTCTCTTATGGCAACCCTCCCTATCAGCGTTGGCTCACCAACCATAACCGCCTTCTGAAAGAGTATGGGGGCTGTATAGGAATTAAAACCGGCTTTACGAAAAAATCTGGCCGCTGCCTGGTATCAGCGGCGGAACGTGACGGTGTCAGGCTGATTTGTGTCACCCTCAACGCTCCCGATGACTGGAATGACCACAAAAAGCTCTTGGATTACGGCTTTGAACAGGTAACCCTAACCACATTGGAGGCGAATTTGGACATTGCCCGGCTTCCTGTAGTGGGGGGATTGGCTTCAGACATTGAGATTTATGCCTCCGATGTCTCCATCAATGCCGTGTTGCCGCAGGAGGATGTTGACCAACTCCAAATGCGCGTATACCTTCCCCATTTTTTATATGCCCCCGTTCAGGCCGGAGAGGAAATAGGCCGTATAGAATATTGGCTCGAGAATGACTTGCTGGCCGAATTCCCCATATGGGCCGGCGCAAACATTGACTACGCCGCCAAAGAGGGGTTGTGGGAAAAAATTAAAGGCATTTTCTCATAGTATATTGTAATCTCCTCTGCAACTCGTTATGATAAGGATGAGAAAAGTTGAACGGAGCGAAGAATATGAAACTCGTTATTGGCTGCGACCATACTGCTGTCGCCCTTAAACAGCAAATCATCCAACACCTCAATAGTAGCGGTATAGAAGTGGAAGATATGGGCACTCAGTCCACGGAATCTTCCAATTACCCCGAGATCGCCGGGGACGTTTGCAAAGCCATTCAGTCCGGCCGGTTTCCTTTGGGAATACTGATCTGCGGCACAGGCATTGGTGTGTCCATTGTGGCTAATAAGCATAAAGGCATCCGTTGCGCCGTATGCAGCGAACCCTATTCCGCCATGCTCTCCAGGCAGCACAATGACGCCAATGTTTTGGCCTTTGGCGCGCGGGTGGTAGGGCCGGAATTGGCCAAAATGATTGTGGACGCCTGGCTGGATGCTACGTTCATGGGGGAACGCCATCAAACCCGGGTGGATATGATTAATGCATTGGACGAATCTTAGAGCTCTCGCAATAGGCTAAAAAAGATATCCCGCTTACATAGTAAGCGGGATATCTTTTTTTAACCTATAGGGCTTCATCTGTATAAATCAGATTATTATTTATTGCGGATTTAAATGAAGATTATTATTAGTTGCCCTGCTCTGCCAACCACGCATCCAACTGCTCCTGCTTTAGGTCCATAACGGTCTGCAAGCCGGCGGCGTAGAGCTTATCGTTGAACTCAGCCAGGGTTTGCTCCCAATTGGCTCCGGCTGTACCGGTTTCCAGCGAGGCCCGGAACTGGGTGTTTACGTTTGACAACGCAGTGAGTTCGGTGGAGACGGAGGATGAATCATAGATAAATCCAAAGGCCTTGGATTTGGTGGCGGAATCGTTGAACGCCATATACTGGTCCCAAACATCCTCAGGCAATCCGTTCCAGATGTGACCGATAAATTGGTTGGGCAGGTGCCAGCCCAGGTTCAGATGATAGGTGGAGGTAGCGTCGTCAACGCCTTCCGGATAATCGATAACCTTGTCGCTGCCGTCCACAAACACATAGTGTTCGCCCTCAATGCCGAAATTCATCAGGTTGTTAAATTCCGGACTGGAATAGGCAAAATTCAAAAACTGCATAGCCTTTACCGGATCACTGGTATTGCGGGCAATGCCCCAGTTAAAGAAGTTGATGGCGTTGGTCCAGAGATTGTTGACCTCTGTGCCGTCGTCGCGGCCAATATAAGCGGTGGCCACATCATAGGTGGTCTGTGCTTTAGCCTGAATCTCATAACCGGGCTTGATGGCGGAGATAAAGGAGAAGAGGTTGCCCGCCTTCATCAGGTTAGCGACACTTTCGGTACTGGTGGCGGAATCCAGCTTTACAAAGCCCCTCTGATACCAATCGGAGACGATTTCAATGCGAGAACGGTACCAATCAGTCTCAAAGTAATTGACCACTGTGGTATCCTGTCCGTCATCCATCAATACTCCAAAGAAGTCAAACAGGGGATCACAAACCTCAATTTTTTCCAGGAAGGTGGTGCCGGCAATCATGTCCATAGTGGGATACTGCTCGCTGACAATCTCAAAGACGCGGGTGACATCCGCATAGGTGCTGATGGTGGAGGCGTCAATGCCGCAGGCCTCCACGATGTCCGCCCGCATGACGATGCCCGCCTTGGAGGCGCTTTCCTTCTGGGAGGGTACGCCGAAGATAAAACCGTTGATGGCGCCGCTGGTGGCGATATCTTCCCCCACCAGACGGAGAATATCCTGGCCGTAATCGTAGATATAATCCGCGAGATTTACAATCTGGCCGGCGCTGATATAGCTGGAGGCCTGGGTGTAATAAACAGGTAAAATATCTAAGGGATCGCCGCCCGCCAGCATCAGGTTCAACTTCTCCTGATACTCCCCAAAGGCCATTGCGATGGTTTCAAAGGTCATATTTAATTCAGATAATGTAAGCTCATTGATGGCTGCAATTACCTTGGCGTGATCCTCTTGCTCAGTGCCTAAGTGCGCGAATACGATGCGATAGGAATCCCCATCGTTGGCGGGTTCCGATGCGGGCGCCCCGGAAGAATCGTCATTATCGCCGCCTGCCTCAGGGGTAGAACTGTCGGTGGACGTCCCTCCGTCTCCACAGGCCGCCAGGGACACCAGCATTGTAAGTACTAATATAATCGCTAACAAAACGTTCAGTTTTTTCATTTTTATCCTCGCTTTCAGTATCAAACCAAATAATACTCTCTTGGTCAGCAGCATTGTGCCGCGGCACTGATATAATTTACTGCAAATATATCCGGCGGTTCGGGTGTGTTTACAACGGCGGCCATCACCTCCTTAAATTAGTCATACAACTATATCATTTGAAACTGATAGACAGTGACCGATGCTTTTGGCAATATGGCGCTCCAATTCTCTTCCCGGCCTTCCGGAACCGGAGCATCTTCGGGTTTTACCGCTTCCGGATGCTCCACCGTGTTGCAATCGGCAGGCTCCCCTTCCAAACGGCGTCCGGAAATATAGGAAAGGTTGCAGTCAAAGTGCATGTCCACTGTGACTGCCTCATCGTAAGAGGTGTTCACCATGTTCAGATATAAAATCCCCTCCTTTTTGGAAGCAAAGGCAAACACTGTGCCCTCGTTGCCCTCCGTCACGGCGCAAGCCAAGGCCGTGGCATTCCGGTGAGGCTTATACATTTCAAAGACATGGAAATTAGGGGTTAGTATTGTATTTTCCCCTTGGGTCAAAATCAGCGAGTTGAGGACATTGACCGTCTGGGCGGCACAAGCCATAGCCACCTTGTCGCTATGGCGGTGGAAGATGTCCAGGGTTATGGCGGTGGTCACCGCATCCCGCATGGTGGCTTGCTGCCAGAGGGCTGAAGGCGCTGCCGGATCAAAGCGGTGCCAGTTGCCCCATTCCCCCACAATCAGCTCGCAAGCAGGCACCGGCATAAAGCTGCTTTCAGGCTGAGGCATCAGGCTGAGCCCCTCCTGAACAAGCGCATACTGCTCAAGAATAACCTCCTCCAATTCCTGTGCTCCTTCAATTACCCTGTCCCAATCCTCCTTGGAAAATTTCACAACGGTATCGGCTGGATGTCTGACATTCCAGTTGTAAAAATGCAGGTCATATCCATAGATGGGGGGCTGGCGGTATTTTGAAAGCGCCTTGAAGAAGCCTTTGGTCCACTGTACCCTCTCCTTGGGCTTATTGCCGTCAGGGCCCACAGCAATGAGCTTCATACCCTCATCGCTGTCAGGCAAAGGCATGCCACGCCCAAACCGGGGAAAAGCTGAGGCATATTTTCTATATTCTCCGGCATACCCCTTAGCGGTATAGTTGCCGCCTCCGGCCCAGCTCTCATTGCCAATGCCCCAATAACGGACATTGAAGGGCTCCCCGCTGCCGTTTTTCTCCCTCAGTTTAGCCAGAGTTGTACCGCTTTCCCGGTTGCAGTATTCGGCCCAATCCTGCATTTCCGCCACCGTGCCGGACAGCATATTGATATTAATCCAAGGCTCAGCGCCGATCAGCCTGCAAAACTCGACAAACTCGTGGGTGCCAAAATGGTTGTATTCCAGCGATTGGGTGCCAAAGTTGTTATTGTAGGTCACCGGACGCTCAGCTTTGCCGCCAATGCCGTTTCGCCAGTGATATGTATCGGCATAGCAGCCCCCTGGCCAGCGCACTACAGGCGGCGCAATCCGGGCCAGGGCATCCACCACGTCCTTGCGGATGCCGTGAATGTTGGGGATGGATGAATCCTCCCCCACCCATATCCCGTCCGAAATGCAGGTGCCCAGGAATTCGATAAACTGTCCATGGAGGCGTTGGTCTATAACCGGTCCATCTTTTTTTGAAACTATATCAATTTTATACAAATTTCTCCCACCTCAACTAAAACCATACTTATTTCTCTTAAAATAAAAAATCTATTTTCCATATTTTCTTCCAGCAGCAGTTCGGAATTATTGTTTATAGATTACAAATATTTCAACTAATTATATCCTTTATTTGGCATCATCTCAAGATGCGATATTGACATATATTTCTGTCGATATTATCTTCGCTCTTGTAGATGCCATTGAATTGGGCTATAGTATAGATATGTAAGAATACTTATGAAAGGCAGGAGGTATCGGCGTTGAATACATCAGCTTACCATGAACCCATTCACTTTTCCCAGGG
>Ga0153942_1000188_pt1 | contig 22360 bp, 22 predicted proteins | sample TSNJ026MetaG_FD_104731 | JGI IMG/M metagenome (GOLD analysis project Ga0153942, IMG submission 104731) | Attine ant fungus gardens microbial communities from New Jersey, USA - TSNJ026 MetaG | ecosystem: Host-associated > Fungi > Mycelium > Unclassified | place: USA: New Jersey, Brendan T. Byrne... | reverse complement strand
TGCTGACCAGCGGTGAGACCAAGGTTATTGACAGTCTCAGCGAGATTTACGCCGTGGGGCACCGTGTCGTCCATGGCGGCGAGAAATTTGCCGCCTCCGCCAGGATTGACGACAAGATGCTGGAGGTGGTTGAGGGCCTCAGTGAATTGGCCCCTTTGCACAATCCCGCCAACATCACCGCCATTAAAGCCTGCCAAAAGGCATTGGGCGGCGGTGTGCCTCAGGTTGCCGTCTTTGACACCGCCTTCCACCAGACTATGCCCCAGAAGGCCTATGTCTATCCGCTCCCTTACAAATATTATGAGGAGGACGGCATCCGCCGGTACGGCTTCCACGGCACCTCTCACCGCTATGTGAGCAAAAAGTGCGCCGAATATCTGGGCCGTCCCATTGAGGAGACCAAGATTGTCACCTGCCATCTGGGCAACGGCTCCTCCATCGCCGCTGTGGACGGCGGACGCTCCATTGACACCTCCATGGGCTTTACTCCCCTGGCAGGTATTATCATGGGTACCCGCTGCGGTGATATCGACCCCTCTATTATTGCTTATTTGAGCGAAAAATACAACCTCACCGCCAGCCAGGTCAATGACATTCTAAATAAAGAATCCGGCTATATCGGTGTCTCCGGTGTGACCAGCGATGACCGCGACCTGCGGGACGCTGCCGCCGCAGGCAACAAGCGGGCTGAATTGGCTGGAGCCATACAGCGCTACCAGATTAAAAAATACATCGGCGCTTACGCCGCCGCTATGGGCGGATTGGACGCTGTAGTATTCACCGGCGGCATTGGTGAGCACTCCCCTCTGATGCGGGAAGAGGTCTGCCGCAATATGGAATTCTTGGGCATTAAAATTGACAACGATAAAAACTTTGGCGCCTCCGGAGAGATTGTTGACCTCTCCACCCCGGACGCAACCGTCAAGACGCTGGTCATCGCCACCGATGAGGAGCTGACTATTGCCAGGGATACCGTGGAGGTCCTGAAATAAAGGGACTCATGTTTGTTGCATCAGCCCTCCTGACACCGAAAAAATGCGTCAGGAGGGCTTTTTTTTGGGATACCTACCTTTTTCATCTGTAAGCTCCAAGAGATAATCTACACTTACATTATGAAACAACGCAAGCTCAATTAAGACCCTGGTTGGTACATCCACATCACCGCATTCATAATTGCTGTAAATGCGTTGACTGCAGTTTAGCACCTCCCCCATTTGCGTTTGCGTCATATCCTTATCTTCTCTCAAATCTCTGATTCTTTTATACATGCAATCACCTCGAAATCAAGCATACACTTGCACAAAACTTGCTATTGTATTTTAGCGGATTTCTCGCTAGAATGGTATTAATATCAGTGTAAACTCATCTACGATCGAAAGGAGAGCCTGTATGACCAAAAAAGAGCAATGGGAGTTTTTTACTGACGCATTGTTGGACAGCGCTGTGGACTCCTATAAAACCACTTGGCAATACAAGGAATACAGGAAGAAGTTGATCCAAATGGAACATGATTGCGAAGACCACTTGGAGCCCAGCGATTTCAGCTTTATTATGGAATGTTTTGAACTGCTGATGGATTCCTATACGCAACAGGGGCGTTATTTATATAAGCAGGGATTCGCTGACTGCATATCTATTCTCAAGCGTTTAGGCATACTGGCTTGATCTGGATATAAATTTTTAAGAGGGATAGGAACTTGTGATTCCTATCCCTCTTAAAATTTTAATTATACCTGCTTTACTGCTCCGCAATCATACTCTTAACCTTCATAAGCCGGGTCAGATTGCCGCGTTCATTTTCATCTAGCTTCATCTTGATATACTTGATGGTCTCTTCCAATTGAGGAATTGTCATATACTCCAGGGCGTTTACCCTCCGGCGGGTCTTTTCAATCTCCTCCGTCAGCAGGTTACAGGTCTTTTCCACTTGCCCCAGTTCCAACAACTTGGGCAGCAGGTCAAACAACCTCCGCAATGACCGGTCCAACTCATCGGAGGTGCCATAAAAGCCGTAGGGGAAGATACTTCCCTCATCCTCGCCCAGCTTCCGTTGAAAGAGCATCTCCGGCACGTCCACACCCATAATATTGGCCGACTTAATCTCCAAGGTAATCTCCTCACGGGGCAGCATAACCGCTTCCTCCAGAAAGGCCGGGGAGTTGATGGCCCCCACCAGGATAAAATCCTTGTAGACCTCAGTCAGTTCTTTCTCCACCTCTTTTCGGAGGATATTGTTCCTTCGCACCAGCTCAATAAACCGGCGCATCATCTCATCCTGCTTATCCTTGAGCAGCTTGTGCCCCCGGACAGCGGTCGTCAGGCGCTTTTTCAGCTTGGAAAGCTCCATCCGGTTGGGGTTAATATTCAGCCTCAATTGCCGTCACCCCGCTTTCTAAATTTCCGTATTGTTCTGGGTTTGGGGCATATATTTGTCAATAAATTCGTCCTTGATCCTCTTGAGCTCCGCCCTGGGCAGAATGGCCAACAACTCCCAGCCAATGGACAGGGTCTGTTCAATGTCCCGGTTGGTGGCAAAGCCCTGGGCCACATACTTTTGCTCAAAGGCGTCGGCGAAACGGGCATAAGCCTTATCAGCGTCGGACAGCGCCGATTCACCTAGGATGACAGCCAATTCCTTGGCCTCCTTGCCCTGGGCGTAGGCGGAGAACAACTGGTTCATGGTGTTGGCGTGGTCCTCACGGGTCTTGCCCTTTCCAATACCTTTATCCTTTAAACGGGACAGGCTGGGCAGCACGTCGATGGGAGGCATGATATTCTTGCGGTAGAGCTCACGGCTGAGAATAATCTGTCCCTCGGTGATATACCCGGTCAAGTCGGGGATGGGATGGGTCTTATCCTCCTCGGGCATGGTGAGGATGGGGATCTGGGTGATGGAGCCCTCGCGGCCCTTAATCCTGCCTGCCCGCTCATACAAGCTGGACAGGTCCGTATAGAGGTAACCGGGATAGCCGCGGCGTCCAGGAACCTCTTTCCGCGCGGCGGATACCTCACGGAGGGCCTCGCAGTAGTTGGTGATGTCGGTCATAATGACCAGCACGTGCATACCCTTTTCAAAGGCCAGGTATTCGGCGGCCGTTAAAGCCATACGGGGAGTGGATATGCGCTCAACCGCCGAGTCATTGGCCAGATTGATAAACAGCACGGCGCGGTTGATGGCGCCGGTACGGGTAAAATCATTGATAAAGAATTGAGCTTCCTCAAAGGTGGTGCCGATGGCGGCAAAAACTACCGCAAAGTTGGAGTCGGTGTTCAGCACTTTTGCCTGGCGGGCAATTTGCGCCGCCAGCTCCTGGTGGGGAAGGCCGGATGCGGAGAAGATGGGCAGCTTCTGCCCGCGGACCAGGGTGTTCAGTCCGTCAATGGCGGAGATGCCTGTCTGGATAAACTCAGAGGGATAATCGCGGGATACCGGGTTGATGGGCTCCCCGTTGATGTCGTTGAGCTTTTCCGGGATGATTCTGGGTCCCCCGTCACGTTCACGGCCCATGCCGTCGAAGACGCGGCCCAGCATATCCATGGACACCCCCAACTCCTGTGGATGTCCCAAAAATTTGGCCTTGGATCCCTTTAGGTTGATGCCCTGGGCATTTTCAAACAGCTGCACCACGGCAGTATCACCCTCAACCTCCAGCACCTTGCCCCGGCGGAGCTCGCCGGTTTGGGTTTGAATCTCCACCAACTCGTCATATTTCACGCCCTGGACATTGCCAACAACCATGAGAGGGCCGACAATTTCGGAGATAGTTTGATAGGATTTAAGCATCAGCAGTGGCCTCCTCTCTGATCAGGCTGGTAACGCTCTCTTCCAACGCCGTTTTGATCAAATCCATTCGGGAGATCTCTCCCTCAGGAATGGTCTTGGCCTTGGCAATATCCTCCCGGATAGGCAGGGCCAGCACCTTTTTCAAGTAAACGCCCCCATCCAGCGCCCGGGTAGCTTCATGGCTAAAGTGAAGGACCAGATCCAGCAAAGCGCTCTGCTTTTTGGAGGAGGCATAGCTATCCAGGTCGTTGAAGGAGTCCTGCTGGAGGTAGTCCTCACGGACCGACTTGGCGACCTCCAGCTTGAGCTGGTCGCGCTCGGACAGCGCGTCGTACCCCACCAGGCGCACCATCTCATTGAGCTCCTCTTCCTCCTGGAGGATGCCCATAGCCCGGTTAGCCAGGTCTGTATAGCGGGCATTCACATTTTCATTAAACCAGGAGGCAAGCTGGGTTTGGTAAAGGCTGTAGGAGTTGAGCCAGTTAATGGCGGGAAAGTGCCGCCGGTACGCCAGGTTGGCGTCCAAGCCCCAGAACACCTTTACGATCCGCAAAGTGGCCTGGGTGACAGGCTCAGACAGGTCGCCGCCGGGAGGGGAGACAGCCCCGATGGCGGTCAATGCGCCGGTGCGGCCATCGCTGCCCAGACACGCAACCTTGCCGGCACGCTCATAAAACTCCGCCAGGCGGGAACCCAGGTAAGCGGGGTATCCCTCTTCGCCGGGCATCTCCTCCAAACGTCCGCTCATTTCCCGGAGGGCCTCGGCCCACCGGGAGGAGGAGTCTGCCATTAAGGCTACGTTATAGCCCATATCCCTAAAGTATTCCGCTATAGTGATGCCGGTGTAGATAGACGCTTCACGGGCGGCCACCGGCATATTGGAGGTGTTGGCTATCAGCACTGTTCTTTTCATCAAAGGCTCCCCGGTGCGAGGATCCTTCAGTTCGGGGAACTCGTTGAGCACATCGGTCATCTCATTGCCCCGCTCGCCACAGCCCACGTAGACGACAACGTCCACGTCGGACCACTTGGCCAACTGGTGCTGTACCACCGTCTTGCCGCTGCCAAAGGGTCCGGGGATACAGGCCGTACCGCCCTTTGCCACCGGAAAGAAGGTGTCTATGGTGCGCTGTCCGGTAATCATGGGGGTATCCGGGGTCATCTTCTGGGCAAATGGCCGGCCAATCCGCACAGGCCATTTCTGCATCAGCTTGATTTCAGTGTCCCCATTCACCGTCTCCAGCACCGCAACGGTATCCGTCACCCTAAAGCTGCCCTCCTGGATGGACTTGACCTTTCCGGCCGCCACCTTTGGGGGAATCATGATTCTATGGGTGAGCACCGCATTTTCCTGGACCGTGCCAATGATATCGCCGGCCTCCACGGTATCGCCAACCTGCACTGTAGGATGAAACTCCCACCTTTTATCCCTGTCCAGAGAGGGTACGCGGGTACCCCTTTTGATATAATCGCCCGCAGCGGCTTGTATCGCCTCTAAAGGACGCTGGATGCCGTCAAAAATATTCTCCACCAAGCCGGGACCAAGTTCCACGCTCAAAGGCTCGCCGGTGGTAGCCACAGGCTCGCCGGGGCCCAGCATGGAAGTTTCTTCATAGACCTGTATGGAGGCGGCGCCCCCACGCATCTCTATAATTTCGCCAATAAGGTTTTGGTCGGAGACATGTACCACATCATAGATGCGGGCGTGCTCCATCCCCTCTGCAACAACCAGAGGCCCAGAAACCTTGACCACTTTTCCAATTTCCAAGCTATCTTCTCCCTCCCCCCTTACTTTCTTTAAAAAGAAAGTAAGCAAAGAAATTTCAATCGCGCCTTTGGGTTTTCTTGTTTATCCAAGGCCTCCGGCACGCGGGGAGGCTTGGATGGAACCAACCTTTATATGAATACTAATAATTGCTTGATTGGGTAGGCGGCTAGACCAGATCTATTAATCCTCCAGGATATTGATCCCCACAGCTTTTTCCACATTGCTGCGGATGCGCTCCAGGCCGATTCCCAGGGAACCCTTTCCCGAGGGGATGAGGATAATGGCCGGCGTGACCTCCCGGTTATACCGGTCAATGGTCTCGGTGATGGTTTTGGCAATATCCTCTGTGATAAAGATCATGCCGTACTGCTCCCGGGCCCATTTATCCACGATCTTCCGGTTTTCCTCCGGCTCCGATTCCCGGGCGGGATAAACGTCCATCCCAAAGGCCTTGAAGCATAAAACCGAATCCTTGTCGCCAATGACGCCTATTTTATGCATAATTTTCACGCAGCCTTTCCTTCAGCAAAGCGGGATCAATCTGGTTGGCCTTGCCTGAAAGCAATATCCGGATTTGCCGCAGCTCATTTTCCCGGGAAATAATGTAGGCAAAGGGCACCTCAGGTCCAAAGGCGATATATTTTGCCTTCTGTATTTGCCGGATCAACGCATCGTCCAACAGCTTCTCCAGGTGGGAGAAATTTCCGCTCTGCTCATGCCGGTCCAAACCCGCCCCCACCATATCTCCAAAATACTGGTAATAAAACTTGCTCTTTACCCGGTCGGAGGATTGATTATACATATCCACAAATAAACCTTGCTCCACCTGTCCACCGGGGGCAAAACAGTTTGTAAAAAAACGCAGTCCCTTACTCATTTGCCGGGAGCGCATCATCGCTTTGAGGTTATAAAAATCGATGCTCATCCGGACGTACTCCAGGATCATCTCACTGCCAATATCCCGGCTTGAGGCCAGCATCGCCGCCAACATGGCCTTGTCCAGGACGATGTCAATGTCCTGCGGGTCCTTACTCTCGCCATAGGCCAGCAACGCATCCTTGTAAGCGGCTGTTATAAAGCCGGGCAGCTCCTGCTGGTCCGTATCCCCGTCCTCCAGCCATCGGCGAATTTCTTCTTCGTAGGAAAGGGGAACCCCCAGGTAAATATCCGGGTAAGCTTTTCCGGACACCTTCGATTTTGCGGCCACCTTAAGGTTATGAAAGGCGTACTTTATGGCGGGAAGAGCCACCACCTGCGGGTCAACCGGCAGCTTGAGCACTGTTTTATACAGCTCCTCCAGCCCGGCTTCAAATGCCTGCTGTATGTCATTCTCAGAGGTATTTGAAAAATCAAAGCTGCTGCTTTGAGCAATGATGCGGAAAGCTTCCCTCAGCGTATCCGCTTCAAGGACCTTTTCAAAATCGCCGCGGCTCATTACCGACTTTTCCAAAACCCTTATATAAGAGGAGGCTTCAACATAGGCTTCCGCTTTAAATGAATCCTTCAAGGGCTTCCTCCTCCTCACTAAAACAATTCTTTTACAATGTAAGCTTCCAGTGATGTCCGCTGGTAGCCTATAATACTATCCAGAGTGTAGTCCTCTTCAACGCCGTTCTTAATCACCACGAACCCGCTGTCGACCTCTCTCCCGGCATCCCCGGCGTAAAGTGTCAACGAAGCGGTATTCCCCCGGGCCCCCAGCTGGGTATTGATGCGGTCAACATCGGCGGCTGAGACATTATATGATTTGGCAAACAACACCGTCTCATCCGTCAGATCCATACCGCTTAGGGTCTGAACCACAAATCTCAAATAATCCTCCTTGGACATCTTCTTCAACGCTTCGCGGGCCAAGTCGATCACCTTATTTATGGCGTCGTGTTTGGCGTGTAAAATGCTGTCCCTGACCTCGCGCTTTTTGGCCTCCACAATCTGCTCAGAAAGCCGGGCAGCCTCACTGCGGGCCTTGGACAGGATTTCATCCCGCTCCCTTTCCGCCGCAATGCTGGCCTGCCGCACTATTTTCTCTGCTTTGGCCTGGGCCTCGCTTTTCAATTCCTGGGCCCGTTCAGCACCGTCACTTTTAATCTTTGCCACCAAATTATCCAGGCTTGACAAGGCCAATCACCGTCCCTTCATCGGATATTGTTCTTCACTCCTTATGCCGGATAGGTGACCAACAGCAGGATAATGGAGGCAACAAATCCAAAAATAGCGTAGGTTTCGACAATAACGGCAAAGATAACGCCTTTCATGCTCTGGGCGGGATTTTTCGCCAGAATCTGCAAGCCGGAGGTAGCGACCTCTGCTTGGTAAATGGCGGATTTATACCCTACGATGCCGACAGGCAAGGAAGCCATTAATAGGTACAGGCCCTGGTAAATGGAGGGGTTATCGCCCAAACGCAGGAAAGCAATCAAAAAGCCGATGATAAACCCGTAAAGGCCCTGTGTACCGGGCAAAAGCTGAAGAAGCAGCGCCCTGCCAAACTTCTCCGGCTCCTCCGTGACAATGCCGGCAGCGGCTTTGCCCACCATTCCACAGCCCCTGGCGGAGCCGATGCCAGAAAAGAAAATTGCAAACGCGGCGCCAAATACGCCGAAAATGATTCCTCCGTTTTCGATCAAAAATTCGATAAATGACATTGTTATTTCCTCCTACTTTTTAATGGTAATAAAGCTATTCTTGAGCTTAAACGGGGCATACGGCACGCCGCCGCCCTCATAAAACTTACCGTAGTATTCCACATACTGCAAACGGCTGGTGTGCACATAGGCACTGAGCAAGCCCAAGCCAAAGTTAATAGCATGGCCAGCAATCATAATTAAGCCGCCGAATATAATCCTTATAAAACCCGCGGGCACCATGCCAGCCATCATATTAAAGGAGAGGCCGATATAGCCGCCGGATAACGCCAGCGCGGCGATACGGGTATAGGATACAATATCCCCCACATACCCGGTCAAACCATAGACCTCATATAAACCGTTGCCAATCTTGCCCACGATACTTTTACTGGACCGCCCCTGGGTCAACGCTATGCTCACAAGGCCTATAATAGACATCCATTTGCCTATATCGAAGGCCGGCGCGCCCAGCATCCCCATTCCGCCCAGTAAGAGTATAATAGCTCCCGACAGTGTTAATAGATAGGTGAGGGCATCAAATACCGCGCCAAGGGGATCCCCGTCCCGGATCAACCCCACACCCTTGACAATCAAGGCCGCAAAGATATGGATCACACCCAGCGCCACCGACATGATCAGCATCAGAAGGATGTCCTGCTGCATATCCATAATCGCCTTAGGCGCGCCGTCAGTTCCTGTCAAGGGAGTAAAGAATGAAAAGCCGAAGAAGCTGCCGTAAATAAAGCCCGCGCCTATCACCGAGAAGCTGAGGATAAAGAAAAACCGCATAAATCTTTGTCCACCGGGTTTGAGATTAAAGAACTTGAGGGCGATGGCGCTGGCAATCAGCAGAATCAGTCCATAGCCGGTATCCCCCACCATAAAACCGAAGAACAGCCAGTAAAAAACGCTGAGCACCGGCGTGGGGTCCATTTCCCCGTACCGGGGCATGCTGTACATCTCTATGATGCTCTCAAAGCTGGAAACAACAATATTGTTTTTCAGCTTGATGGGTACTTCCTCATCCTCCTTGGCCACAGCTTCTTCTTCAAGATAAACCTCCTGGCCACAGACCGCATCAATAATCTTGTGAAAGGTTTCAGCATCCTCCTGGGGAACCCAGCCGCGAATAATCAGAACTTTTCGGCTCTTTAAAAACCGATTGCAGACCTGCTCCCTTTCCAGCACCGTTTCGAGATAATCCCTGGTAATCGCTAACCGCTCATACTCAGGTCCCAGCTCCTTCCACGATGCGTCCAGCAATTCCTGCTCCGCCTGTAGTTGGTCCAGTACTGCGATATTAGCCTCAATCACCTGCTTAGGGATCTCCTTAAAGCTGACGTTGGTTTTACTAAATCCCAGTTGCTTTAGGAATTGATTCACCTCGTGGTAATCACTGTTATGGATTAACAGCAGGTAGATTACATCCTCTTTGACAGACCCGGCCTCTTCGATATACAAAGCCGGGAATTGTTTTGTGAGGGTGTCCTTAAAGCCTTGGGAAGCCATTTTGTTTACCGTGCCGATTACGGCCCGGGTGGACTTGAGCCGATCCATTTCCTTTGGCGCCACATCTAAGCGGCTCCAGGGCCGCAGAGCATCATTTTCCCCAAGAATCCGGGAGCGCTGCGACTTAATGACGTTACTCTGTTCATCCTTTTGCCGCACCTTTTGACAGATTTCCTTATAGCCGTAGGTTTCCAGATACGTATCAAATTCGGCAAAGGTGATCTCTTTGGATGGGGTCATCATTGCTTTAAACCCCTTAGGTAGCCCGGCATAAGGCTCCAACTTCTGGAGGGAAAAAACTACTTCCTCCAAGGCCGCTTCATACTTTTGCAGGTCCCTGGAGGCCACCTTCTCAAGGTATTCCTCCTTCGCCAGCTTGTCTTTCTGCAGGTCCTTGAATTGGGCATTCTCAAATTTTTGAAGCTCCTTTAACAAAGCGGGCCGGTGGGAATGGAAGGTCATGAGGGTAAACTGGTTCATCTTAACGATTGCCATCCATACTCACGATCCTTTCCATAATGTGATTGACTACGCTTTGAAGCTTCTCATTCTTGGGGTTGCGGATTTTATCCGCCTCCCTTTGCCCCGCTTCCACTATGGCGGCGCAACTTTCCAAAGCTGTCTTCTCAGCGCGGTCAAGGATACTCTTGCTGTCCTCCCGGGCCCTTTCCAGCATAGCCTCCCGGTTTTGCTGGGAGTCAAGCTGCGCCTGGCGCAAAATCTGCTCCGATTCCTGCCGGGCTTGTTCAATAGAAGCGGCGGCTTCCTCCTCCGCCCTTTGAATTGCTGTGACGGCCTCCAATGCCATTCGATCACCTCGCTTTATCCAAAACTGAAAATTATAAATATTAGGCAGCCACCAAGAGCCGCAATTATCGGAAAAACTACATGCTCTCTTCGTTGTTTTGGCAAGCAGTAATTTCCAAAAATCGTTGCCCGTTTTGGCGCACAATAAAAAAGGTTGTTGTGAAAATAACCTTTTTATCAATGTAAGCAACTTAAAGATTTTTTATAACAGTATCAGCAAACTTAACATTTTTGATAAATTATTCACAGTGATTGATTATATTTCCAACATTATACCAACATAAATTATACTTGGTTGCCACTAAATGTCAATGGGAAAAGTGTACCGAGTTCGACCGATTTTTTTTGGCGTATTTAACAGATCACTGCGCCGCTTCGGATAATATGTAGAGTATACATCTTTTCATGCATAATTTATAGGGCAAAATTACCCATCAGTATTGTATTTTTATGGATCCGCGGATATAATGGCATTGTGTTTGAAAGGGGTTTGCTGATATTGATGAATAAAAAATATATGCGGGTCATCGCTGGCCACGGCAATAAGCTGTATTGGGGATTTTTTGTCCTTGTGCTTACTTATGCCTTTATCAATGCCTTTTACGGCATAGGCTCAGCGCCCATTGTGGAGTGGGATGAGGCGCGGCACGGCGTCAACGCCTATGAGATGATTGAAAACGGCGATTATTTGATACATACTTATTTGTGGGATGCTGATTTCTGGAACTTAAAACCACCTGTGAGCTTTTGGCTGGTGGCGCTGGCCTACCGCGTCTTCGGATACAACGCATTTGCTTTGCGCTTTTTCTCAGCCCTTTCCCTTCCCTTGATCACTGCGTCCTGCATGCTTTTTATAAAGCCCTTTTTCGGCCGCCAGGCCGGATTGACGGCTGGATTGCTCTTCGCCTCCTTAGGCAGCCGCCTTAACCACATGTTTCTCCATGGGGATCCGGATGCCCTATTTTTTCTTTGGTGCTTTTTCTCCCTTCTGTTTTTATATTTGGGGTTTATCAAAAATATCTATTATTTCCTGCCGGGAGGCGTCTTTTTTGCCCTGGCCTTTTTGACAAAGGCCACCCATGTGGTCATTCTGTTTATTGTGGGTGTCATCGCCTTTGTTTCCCTGCGCAAGGAAAAGAAATTTTTCATCAAGGGCTTTCTTTTTTACAGTGCCGCAGCGCTTTTACCGGTATTGGCTTGGGCCCTGTGGCGGTATTCTCGGGACGGCTTTGATTTTCTCTCCGCAATGGTCACCACCGATGTGGTGGCCCGGGTTACCTCCGCTGTGGAGAACCACGGACACGGCCTGTCCTATTATTTTCTGGTGTCACAAACCCGTTTGGGCTTTTTTATGTTTTGGGGCTTGCTTCTCTCGGCAGCCTTCGCTTTGGTGTATTGGCGGAGGCGGAATAAAGGGAAAAGACCCATATCCTTTGAGGACAGGGCATACCTCATTATTTTTTTATCTATGGGATTGACGCCTTACATCCTGTTTTCGCTGCTCCCCACCAAACTGTCCTGGTATGTTTACCCCGGCCTCATCGGTTTTATTATGGTGGCGGCATGGCTTCTGCCCCATTTGACCCAGGATCTCCTCCACAAGCGGGACAAAAGCGGGCTGTCGGAAATAATGTTATTTGCCAGTGTATTTTGCCTGGGCATCGGTCTCTTTGCTTATCCAAGCCGGGAGAGGGTACAAACCTATTTTGACGTAAATACCATACAGCCGGTATCCAGTATCTTTTATGATGACGCCTTTAATGGCCTCACCGACGGGGAGGAGCGGTATTACTTCGTCACCACCACCCAGGGCAATCAAACCAAGCTTCTGCAAAGCTGGACCCTTCAAGGCATTTACAGCGGCTTTATCTACCAAAAGGGAAGCATGGAGGATTACCTGGCCGTTATGGACCGAACTGGGTATTACCTCTTTGTACAGTATGATACCAGGGAAGCGTTGGAGGCCTTTATGTCCCAATACCCCTATTTAGAATTGATCGCTAGCAATGAGACAACGGCTTGTTTTACAGCAAAGTGAGGCGTTCTATGACCAACATATATTTTGTACGTCACGCCCAATCCGACACCACTGTGCAGGACGACAGTTCCCGCCCGCTTACAAAAAAGGGCATGGAGGACTGCGCTTTAGTCACCCAATACCTGCTGGATAAAGGCATCGCTGTCGTGGCCTCCAGCCCCTATAAGCGGTCGCGTGCCACCGTCAACGGCATTGCCCAGGCTATGGGCTTGGAAATACTCTGTATGGACGGGTTTGCTGAGCGGCGCATCTCGGATGGGTGGATCGACGATTTCGCCTCTTACGCGCAAAGGCAATGGAGTGATTTTTCCTATAAGTTGTCCAATGGGGAAAGCCTCAAGGAAGTACAGCTGCGCAATATCAATGCGTTAAATGATTTGCTGGAGCGTCATGTAAATCAAAATATAGCGGTGGGTACCCACGGAACCGCCTTATCGACAATAATCCATTTCTATAACAAGTCCTTTAATTATGATCACTTTCGTAAAATTGTGGACCTTATGCCTTGGATTGTCCTCTTTACCTTTGACGGCAGACAGTGCATTAGCATGAAATCCATCAATGTATTCCAACACAGGCAAATCTTATAAAGGGGTTGCCCTCCCTTTGATGAAAAATGATATTAACAGCTACATGATATTTTTGGGCAAAGATAAATAGCTTAAAGGCGGCGCATTACGCGCCGCCTTTATTATTCTTCATCTGCAATATTTTCGTTGTTGTCGGCGCTGTCCGCATCGTCCGCCACTTCCTCATCCATCTCTTCCTGAGGGGCCCGGGCAAAGGTGACCACTTCAGCGTCCCCACCCAGCCGCATCACCCGCACGCCGCTGGAATAGCGGGAGTGGACATTAATTTCGCTGACTGCGGTGCGGATAATAATACCGTTGTTGGTGATCATGATCACGTCGTCCTCTTCATCCACAGTTTTGATGCCGCAGACATAGCCCTTGGTGTCATTGACTTTATAATTGATCAGGCCCTTGCCGCCGCGGGACTGGATGCGGTATTCCGATATGGGCGAACGCCTGCCCAAGCCTTTGTTGGTGACCGTGAGCAACGTGGCGCCCGCGCGGGACCTGGCCATGCCCACCACATAGTCGTCATTTCCCAGCCGAATGGCCCGCACACCCCGGGTAGCGCGGCCCATCACGCGCACATCCTTCTCCATAAAGTGGATGGCGACGCCCTGACGGGTTGCCACAATCAGGCTATTGCTGCCGTCGGTCAACCGGACAAAGGCCAAGGCGTCGTCATCATCCAAAACAATGGCCCGGACGCCGTTATTGCGCACGTTGGAAAATTCGTTGAGCTTGGTGCGCTTAATAATGCCCCGCCTTGTCACCATGGTGATATAGCCTTGTGCAAAGTCGGCGACCCGGATCATGGCCTCAACCGATTCACCCTCTTCCAGGGGCAGAATATTGACTATATTCATCCCCCGGCTGGCGCGGGAGCTTTCGGGAATCTCGTAGCACTTGACCCGGTAAAGCCGGCCCTTATTGGTGAAGAAAAGGATATAGTCGTGGCTGGAGGCAATATACAGCTCCTCCACAAAGTCCTCCTCCCGGCGGGTCATGCCGGATATGCCCCGGCCACCCCGGCGCTGGGTGCGGTAAACATCCGCCGGCTGCCGCTTAATATAGCCGTAATGTGTCAGGGTGATGACACAGTCCTCCACCGGAATCAGGTCCTCAATATCCACCTCGCCGCTGACTGCCTGAATTTCAGTGAGGCGGTCATCGCCGTATTTCTCTCTGATCTGTATACTCTCCTGACGCACAATAGCCAGGATTTTTTGCTCATCAGCCAAGATATCCTCATACTCGGCTATTTTTGCTTGGAGCTCGGCTAGCTCCGCCTCAATTTTTTCCCGCTCCAAGGAGGCCAATTGCCCCAGCTGCATGGCCACGATGGCGGAGGCCTGTACATCGTCAAAACCGAACCGCTCCATCAAGCGGTCCTTAATCTCCGACCGTTGACGGCTTGAGCGGCAGATGGCGATAACCTCATCGATAAAGTCCTGGGCAACCTTTAACGCCTCTACAATATGGGCCCGCTCACGGGCCTTTTTTAACAAATACCGCGTCCGCCGGGTAACAATTTCCTGTTGGAACCGGATATAATGGACCAGCATTTCCTTAAGGTTCATCACCTTGGGGCGAAGCTTCTCCTCAGCCCCCTCAACCTTCTGCACATTTTCCAGGGCCAATAAAATAATGCCGTAGCTCACTTGGAGCTGGGAGAGCTGGTAAAGCTGGTTCAGAATAATCTGGGGATTGGCATCCCGTTTTAGCTCAATGACCACCCGGATTCCGGTTCGCTGTGAGCTTTCATCCCTGAGCAGGGATATGCCCTCTATGCGCTTGGTGTTTACAAGATCGGCGATATTTTCCATCATCCTGGCCTTGTTAACCCCATAGGGGATCTCGGTGACTAAAATTCGGAAGCGCCCGTTTTTATCCTCCTCTATTTCGGCCCTGGACCGTATGGTAATCTTCCCCCGGCCGGTGGCATAAGCGGCGCGGATGCCGCTTTTCCCCATAATAATCCCTGATGTTGGAAAATCAGGCCCCTTGATGTGCTCCATAATTTCCCCAAGGCCCGCGTCCGGATTGTCAATCAACAGGCAGATAGCGTCGATAACCTCCCTCAGGTTGTGGGGAGGAATATTGGTGGCCATGCCCACCGCGATCCCGGTGGAGCCGTTGACCAGCAGATTGGGGAACCGGGCCGGCAGTACCACAGGCTCCTGCAAGCGGTCGTCGTAGTTGGGTTTGGTATCCACCGTCTCTTTATCAATCTCACCGACCAAGAGGGTGCTCATTTTATCCATCTTGGCCTCGGTATACCTGTAGGCGGCGGCAGGGTCGCCGTCAATAGAACCGAAGTTTCCGTGGCCATCCACCAGAGGATACCGGAGGGAAAAATCCTGCGCCATACGCACCAAAGCGTCGTAAACCGACGCATCGCCGTGGGGATGATAGGAACCCAGCACATTGCCCACGATATCGGCGCATTTGCGGTAAGCCTTGTCCGGGGTCAACCCCATTTCATGGAGCTTGTAAATAATGCGGCGGTGTACTGGCTTTAATCCGTCCCGCACATCCGGGAGGGCCCGTCCCACAATGACGGACATAGAATAATCCAGATAGCTTTTATGCATCTCTTTTTCTATATCCACCTCTATGACGTTGGTGCCGGCCTGATTAAAGGTATTGTCGTTATAATCCTGGCTCATGTGACTCAATCCTTCCTGTGGCCTTCTGGGAACGGCCGATATCTGTTGGGGCTTCTTTACCTGTTCATTGTTTAAATAGAATTTTTTTCTATTCCATCAATATGACCTTCTCCTTTGAGCAATCCGTTGCGGGAGAAATAATCACGCACTTGATCACGCATCTTCCCATCAAGGGCTTCATAAGGTATGGCATAACAATCATCGCCCCTATAAAGTAAAAACATGTCCGCGTGTTCCTGTGCCTGTATATCCGCCTCTCGCTCCAACAACAGTTTTACCTCACTTGGGAAGCCTTCATCATCATCCGGATCGGTCTGGAAAATCACTATCTTATCCTCTTCAAGGGAAAAGCGGAGCCTTTTCCCGTATTTTCTTTTGAAGGCGGTCCAGTCCAACAAGGGGGTAACCCACATTAAGGCCAGCACCGCCATTACCGCGATCAGCAGCCAGCTAAAAATATGGTTTACTATCCAATCAGCCAACATGATGAGCATAAGAACCGTCAATATGGCTGTTTGGATCCACTGTTTGCGGCGGGAGGTCAATTTGCGAAGTCGGTTCCGCAGACTTGCAATCTGCTTCTGGGACAGCGCATATTCAAACACAATATTTTCGGCATCTTCTTGGATCTGCTGGTATTTATCCATAAACCCCTCCGGCCTCTGTGCTTACTTTTCGTAGATTAACTGGATTTCGTTTTCTTTGCCTACCGCTACCAAAAAGGCTTTTAAGGCTGTGTCACTGTTTTTGTCCAGGCTGTGGGAGGGAATGACTATGCCCTGCGCACCGCTCTGCTCCAGTAAAACGACATGGCTGTCAAAAATATAGATCTTACGGAAGCAGTTCCAGGGATAATAGGCTGCGGATGTCCCCAGGCCCGTTACCCTTTCATAAATGCCCTCAGCCGATACTTCCAGATGGTAGGTATTGGTACTCACTGCCGTCATGTATTCCTGTTTTGCCCGCTTTTTTAGCTGTCTTGGGAGGGATAGGGGGTAGAAGGCGATGGAATACACCCCATAGATCACCAAAAAGAAAGCCAGCGCCAAAAAGATGTATTGAAACTCCACGGTGATCATGAAGGTGGCAATCACCCCTCCGGCAATCAACAGAGCCACAATGCCGGTAATAATTTGAGACCTCTTCATCTTCATCAAAGCGTCTTGATAGAGAATACCATTGAAGCGGGTATAGTCCATTTTGGACAAGGCATATTCCAGATGAAACAGAACCTGGCCGGACATAGATTCCACCTTCCTCAATATATCCCAGTCACCATACAAGCCGCTTTAGACGTCCAGATTTTGTACCTGTATGGCGTATTTCTCAATAAATTCTTTTCTGGGCCCCACCTTATCTCCCATAAGAATGGTGAAAATTTCATCCGCCCGGGCGGCGTCCTCCATATTCACCTTGAGGATCGTCCGGTTTTCCGGATTCATAGTCGTCTCCCACAGCTGTTCCGGGTCCATCTCACCCAGGCCCTTGTATTGCTGGACATCGGCGGAGCCCCCCAGTTCCTCGATCAGCCGGTCCCTTTCTCGCTCATTGTAGGCGTAATGGACCTGCTTTTTGCCCTTGGAAACCCTAAATAGCGGAGGCTGGGCAATATAGACATGCCCGTGTTCAATTAATGGGCGCATATACCGGAAAAAGAAGGTCAGCAGCAGGGTGCGGATATGGGAGCCGTCCACGTCCGCGTCCGCCATGATCATCACCTTGCCGTAACGCAGCTTGGAGACGTCAAATTCATCCCCCAAGCCACAGCCCAAAGCGGTGATCACCGGCATCAGCTTTTCGTTGCCGTAAACCTTGTCAATACGGGCCTTCTCTACGTTGAGCATCTTGCCCCACAGCGGGAGTATTGCCTGGTACCGGCTGTCCCGGCCGCCCTTGGCGGAACCGCCTGCGGAGTCCCCCTCCACGATGTATATCTCCGTCAGTTCGGCGTCCCGTTCGGAGCAGTCCGCCAGTTTGCCAGGCATGGAGGCTGATTCCAGCACGGATTTGCGCCGTGTCAGGTCGCGGGCTCTTCTGGCCGCTTCACGCGCACGCGCGGCGTTGATTGCCTTTTCAAAAATGGCTTTGGCTACCGCCGGATTTTCCTCAAAGTAGGTCATCAACTTCTCGTAAACCAAGGAATCCACAAAGCCCCGGATATCATTGTTGACCAGCTTAGCCTTGGTCTGGCTTTCAAACTGGGCGTCCACCACTTTGATGGAGATGACTGTGATCATGCCCTCACGAACATCCTCGCCCTGAAGCTTTTCGTTCTCCTTGAGCATATTATATTTTTTCCCATATTCGTTAAACACCTTGGTAACCGCGGATTTAAAACCCATCTCATGTGTTCCGCCGTCGGTGGTTCGGATGTTGTTGGCGAAGGAATAGATAATCTCATTGAAGCTGTCGCTGTATTGAATGGCGATCTCCGCCATAAATTCATTTTTATCATCAACATTACCGCCCTGGAAGTAAATGGGCCTTTCCAGCACCGGATGATATTCCCTGCGCCCGGTGATATACTCCACAAAGCTGACAATGCCGCCCTCGTAGTGAAGGTTATTTTCCACAGGCTCCTTACTGCGCAGATCCCGGAGCAGAATATTGAGCCCCGCGTTGAGGAAGGCCTGTTCCCGCATCCGGTGGAGCAGAATATCATAGTCGTATGTGGTGGTGTCAAAAATTTCCGAGTCGGCTTTAAAGGCAATACTGCTGCCGGTGGGACGGGCAATGTTCTCCCGCTCCACCCCGGTCACCGCTATCCCCCGCTCAAAGCGTTGGGTGTAAAGGGCCTCCCCGTCGCTGACCTCCACCTCGAGCCATTCGGACAAGGCGTTGACCACTGAAGCGCCCACGCCATGCAGGCCGCCGGCCACCTTGTATCCCCCTCCTCCAAATTTACCGCCAGCATGGAGAATCGTAAACACCACTGTCAAGGCGGAAATGCCCACCTTGGGCTGGATGCCGACAGGAATGCCGCGGCCATTGTCACAAACCCGAATAATGTTATCCGGGAGAATCTCCACAATGATCTCGTCGCAAAAGCCCGCCAACGCCTCATCAATGGCATTGTCAACAATCTCATAAACCAGGTGGTGCAGTCCGGTTTCATTGGTAGAGCCGATATACATACCGGGACGTTTCCGGACCGCCTCCAGCCCCTCAAGAACCTGTATATCCGTGGCGTTGTATTCCTGATCCTGGTCAATGGCTGTTGAGGAAATAGGTCTATTTTCCAAAGTGGATACCTCCCATGGTATTTGTTTTCATTTTCTCATGCAGTTCTCTTTCAAAGTGAGGGATCATTGCCGATCCCGCCTTGTATTTTTGGGTCACTCTATGGTTAAACCTTTGATAAAAGTGATTATTCCATTTCTTATCGATAAAGTGGTGTCGTTCCTAAAGGCCGATTATTTACCCCAATATGTTATTCTGGCGCCTCTGTAAGGTTTGGACCGAAATGGGGGTGATGTATACGCGTACGCCAGTCTGGGGGTGGACACAGACACAGAAGGTCTTGGGCATTTCATAGGATACATTGACCACCTGCCCGTTCTTTTCGGCCTTGGCCAAAAATTCACGGGTCCTTTTCTCCGTGGAGGCCTTTTCAATATCAAAGATGCCAATAATATCTTTTTGCTTGACAATGGTGTTTTGGCCTAAGTGAAGGTACAAAACATATCTCCCCTTACTTGATCAAAAGTGGCATTGCTGTAGTGGGCTGCCAGAGGTGACCGCACTATAGGGTGAAGGCACCAAAAGAATACCGCAACTGGTTTACCATATTATTATAAACCATAAAAACACCCAACGCAAAAGCCGTAATCAATATGATAAAAAACACGGCCCATTTTAACTGCCTCTTTTTTGAAGCGCATAATATTCCTGCCTTTTCCTTTGAAGCCTTCATCCCTATACCTCCTTTTTTGCGCCGATTCAGCGCGACTTATAGCAGTATTGTTTTATTACAACTCCGCTTGAACCTGTCCCGATGCTATGGAAAACACCTTGCCGTTCTCCGGATGCTTTAAAACCGTTTTGTCACAGCAGGTAATAAAGACCTGCTTGCCGCGGATATGCTCCCGCACAAAAGACTGGCGCTTTTCATCCAACTCGCTCATAATGTCGTCCAGAAAGATAATGGGCTCTTCCCCAATGGCGTCCCTGACAATATCGCTTTCCGCCAGCTTCATGGCAAGGACACAGCTTCTCTTTTGTCCCTGAGAGGCATAAGTTCTGGCGGGACGGCCTCCGACGCGGATTTGCACATCATCCCTGTGAACGCCCAAGGTAGTAAAGCCCGCCCTCAAATCCTCTTCCAAAGCGGCGTTTAACCGATCCCGGTAAATATTGCTCATTTCCTTTATGGCAAACGCTCCGGCAGGCATCTTTATGGATGGGTAATAAAGGATATCCAATGCCTCCCGTCCGCCGGAAATGTCCCTATAGTAATTCTTGGCCAATTCGGACAACATTAACAGGTATTTTTGCCGGTAATCCATAATGGACACCCCAAACCCCACTAGACTTTCATTCCACACAGCCAAGGTCTCTTGTTGTGATGAGGAATACTTATTCCCAACGGTCCGCAGCAAACTGTTGCGTTGGTAAAGGCTTTTTTGATATCTGCTGAGCAAATCAATGTAATGCGGCTTCAGTTGCCCTAGGGCGCTATCTATTAAGCGTCTGCGCCCCTCTGGACCTCCCGTCACCAAATCCAGGTGATCCGGTGCAAATACGACCGCGCAAAAATATCCTGCCAAAGCGGACACGGACTTCTGCCCCACACCGTTGCGTTTGGCCAATAGCTGCTTCTCCAACCGGCCAAAGCGGAGTTCTATTTGCTGTTGCCTTCCAAAGGACTCAAACTGATTGACGACCAATCCATATGCCTGGTCAAAGGCGATAAACTGGGGCATCTTTGCTCCCCTAAAACTTTTCGCGCCAGTACAAAGCCAGAGGGCCTCCAACAAATTTGTCTTGCCCTGGGCATTATCCCCATAAATAATGTTTATGTCGGGGGAGGGAACTACATGAGCCTGCTTAATATTGCGAAACTGTTCCAGCGTAAGATGCTGTACCCTCATGAAGGCACCGAATCCTTTTTTATCTGTATAATTAGGCGGTAATCCTCCACCTCCACCTGGTCTCCCGGATATATTTTTTTGCCCCGCTCCCGCACATTAAGTCCATTGACCTTGACAAGGCCCGCTAAAATTACTTCCTTGGAGTGGCCCCCCGTTTCAGTGAGGCCCGCAAACTTCAATAATTGATCCAGCCGGATATAGGGCGGGCTAATTTCAATAATCTCTGTTTTAAGCTTCATTGCGGTTTAGCCTCATGGGCAGCACTAAGAAAAGGAAATGCTCTCCTTCAATGGGAATAACCTTCATAGGCGATAAGGCTCCGCTGATTTCCAGCTTGACCTGGTCGTTGTCGGCGGCCTTTAAAGCATCCAATAAATAGCGGTTATTAAATCCAATCTCCACTGGCGCCCCCTCCATGGAACAGCCCATTTCATCGTAGGACCGGCCCACTGTCGTGGCGCAGGAGATCTTAAAGATACCGTCGGCCAACTCGCACCGCAGCGGACTTTTCAGCCGTTCGGTAATCAGCAGTGAGGTTCTCTCAATGCAGTCAATCAATGTTCTTTTATCGGCCACGACTGTGGTGGAGCTGCCCTCTGGGATAGAATTTTGATATTCCAAGAACTCGCCCTCCAGCAGGCGGGTAAAGATTGTATAATCATCAATATCAAAAATAGCGTGCTTACCCGAAAAACGGATGGACACCTTCGATTCCTCTTCCTTTTTGTTGTAATCTATCAGTTTACTCACCTCGGATAGGGTTTTACCTGGCACCACAAAGCGGAAACTTTTTTCCGCCAAAATATCTATAGGCTCCTTCCGGAGGGCCAAACGGAAACCATCCACAGAAACCATTTTAATCTCTCCGTGGCTGATATCAAAAAGGGAACCGGTTTGCACTGGCCTTGTGTCCGCAGTGGAAACGGCGAATAGGGTCATGTCAATCATATTTTTTAACATGGACCGTTTCATGGTGAAGGACTGCTCCGCCGATACTATGGGGATTTCAGGATATTCGGCAGGGGGGAGCCCCAATATATTAAATGTGGTGACACCGCTTTCAATGGTGGTGCGCAATTTGTCGTCACATTCTATAACGATGCGGTCCCCAGGCATCTTTCGGATAATATTGTAGAGATAAGACGCGGAAAGCACCACCTCTCCAGGTTCCTGTACGTTGGCCTCGATCTCAGTTGTAATTCCCAATTCCAAGTCATAACCCACTAAGGACAATCTTCCATTGTTGGCCCTTAAAAGGATTCCTTCTAGGATAGGCATAGTGGAACGTGACGACACAGCCTTCATTACGTTGGATATCGCTTCGTTTAAGGTAATTTTGTCGCAGTTAATTTTCATCATGTTTAAAACTCCTCGCTTTCGTTTCTACAACTGAAAGTATGCCGCCTTAAAGGAGAATATAGGTTATAGTAATAAATAGTAGTAGTAGTAGGGGCAGTTGAGATGTGAATAAACGAAATAAATCCCGTCGTTTAGGC
>Ga0153942_1000186_pt1 | contig 22423 bp, 10 predicted proteins | sample TSNJ026MetaG_FD_104731 | JGI IMG/M metagenome (GOLD analysis project Ga0153942, IMG submission 104731) | Attine ant fungus gardens microbial communities from New Jersey, USA - TSNJ026 MetaG | ecosystem: Host-associated > Fungi > Mycelium > Unclassified | place: USA: New Jersey, Brendan T. Byrne... | reverse complement strand
TAAACTGGAAAATAGCTTTATCAGAAAACAATATGACATTAGTTACGATGGCTGGGAAACTTTTAAAGGTTGTGCTCAGCAGTATAATTGCACGCCTACGGCAGCAGTTCTTACTGCTTATGGACTGTGCCTTGCGAGATGGAGTGAGACGGCGGATTTTTGTTTGAACCTGACTATGCTCAATCGTTTGCCGTTGCATCCGCAGGTACAGAATCTGGTTGGCGATTTTACTTCGGTAAATCTTTTAGAAATGCACACTAAAACTGATTTAAGTTTTGTAGAAAATATGAAATTGGTGCAGGACAGACTAAGTCAGGATCTGGATCACACCACCTATTCGGGGGTTAAACTGCTTCGGGAAATTACCAGGGAAGCCGGTCAAGATAAGGCATTATACCCGTATGTATTTACGGGCTCTATTGGTTTGGTTGAGGACGGACAGCGGCAAGGGCAGTTAGGCGGATGCAGTATAAGCCAGACTCCACAAGTATTTATAGACTGCCAGGCAATGGACAGCCGGGATGGCCTCAGGGTTAATTGGGACATTCGTGCCGGAGTCTTTAAAAAAGATGTGATCGATGCAATGTTTGAATCCTTCTGTCAGGCGATGGATGACCTGGCAGCACAAACAAAAAGCTGGCAACGGAATGATTTGATTCAGCTGCCGGCCAAACAAAAGGCGGTAAGAGATGCTGTAAATAACACTGCCAAAATAATTCCCTTTACACCATTACATGGGCAGTTTTTTCAAAACAGCAGGAGGCGGCCAAAAGCAATTGCAGTTATTGACCAGGATGGTGAATGCACCTATCAGGAACTGGCAAGGCTGGCCGGAAAATTTGCGAAAGTGTTGAAATCAAGCGGGTGCCAAAAAGGTGATGGGATTGGTATTCTGATCGCCGATGGCAGATATCAGCTGGCCGCAGTTTTAGGGGTGCTGATGGTCGGGGCGGTCTATGTGCCGCTGGATGAAAAACAACCGGACAACCGGATTGTCAATATTTTAGCGAGCATCTCAGTTTCGGTGGTGATTGTTAACGCTGAATCGGCAGGCAGAAATATGGGAGAGGTGAAGAAGATAGTTGCCAAACAGGTGGTTTCGGATAATCAACTATACTCAGATGAGAAGTATACCGAAGCGGTCAGCGAAGATGATTTAGCTTACATTATTTTCACCTCTGGATCAACCGGGGTACCAAAGGGAGTGCAAATTACCCATGCTGCAGCTAATAATACAATTACAGATATTAATCAAAAATTCAAGGTGACTGAAACAGATAAAGTGCTTTCGTTATCGCGGCTCAATTTTGACCTGTCAGTCTATGATATATTCGGATTGCTATCAGCTGGGGGAACAGTGGTTTTCGCAAATAATGATCAATACATAAATCCTCAGCATTGGCATGAATTAATTGAAAAACATCAGATTACAATCTGGAATACTGTTCCTTCAACGATGCAGTTATTGTTAGATTATCTGGATAGGGCTAAAGCGGATTTACTTGGACTGCGGCTTGTCCTTGTCAGTGGTGACTGGATTCCGGTCACAATGCGGAAACGTTTGAACGGTTATCATAGCGAATTAGAGATGATTGGACTGGGCGGAGCGACAGAAGCGTCAATCTGGTCTAACTATCACATCTGTACAACAGATGACGATGAAAAAGACTCTGTTCCTTACGGAGTACCACTAGCAAACCAAGGTTTTCAGATCTTAAATGAACGGTTTGAAATATGCCCGGATTATGTAATGGGAGAATTATATATCATGGGATCAGGCCTTTCGGTAGGATATGCAAATGATGAGGAGCAAAACCGTACCCATTTTCTGACTGATGAAAGCGGCAGCCGGATGTATCGTACCGGAGATTATGGTTTTTACAATAGTAAAGGCGAGATTATCTTTTGCGGCCGTAAGGACTTACAGATAAAGGTGCGCGGACATCGGATTGAATTAGGTGAGATCAGCAAATGTATATTGGATATCCCGCAGGTAAAAGAATGCTGTGTGCTGGTCACCGGGATCATTAAAAATCAAATCATCGCAGCGGTAACAATAAATGATGCTATCACCAAAGCAGCGATTTTGGAGCGGCTCAAGGAGGTGTTGCCGGAATATATGCTGCCGGTGCATATCATGATTATGGAACAGCTTCCGCTATCTGCAAATGGGAAGGTCGACCATCAGGCTATCCGCAACAGCTATAGTGATTCGGTACACGAAAAAGAAACGGTAAAGGTGCGTACTGCAGTAACCGAATTAGAGAAGCACCTGCTTGGCAATATGGAAAAGCATCTGGGAATGATTGGACTTCCGATTGATGATAATTTATATAATTTTGGTGCCGATTCATTAATCCTGGCCCGTTATATCGGAGAAGTTATAGAATTACTAAATCAACGTTACCCGGAAATGGATTTTTCTTATGATAACATGCTTCGGCAGCTGTTAAATATGCCGACGATCAGTGAATTGAATATCTATATCTGTGAACAAATCAAGCAAAGCCAGGTAATTATTGAAAAAGAGCCGGATAAATCAAAGCGGCTGGGTTTGTTTACATTACAAGGCGATCAGACCGACGGCGTTGCCCGCATTGTTTTTCATGCTGGTCTGGGAACGATGAATTGCTTTAGATATTTCCTGCCGATGTTAATCGAACAGCAGCTGGGGCCGGTATATAGTGTGACCATCCGGGATATGGAGCAATATTGTGAAATGCCCGCAGAAACGCTTTTGGAAAGGCTTGGTGAAGAATATGCCGAGCAGATTCAGGAGCTTGGATACAAAGAGGTACAGCTGATCGGATATTGTATGGGAGGTTTGATCGCGCTAGAAACAGCCAGATGTTTGGCTGGATCGGATGTTGAGATAACCGATTTCTTATTAGTAGAGAGTGCTCCGGTTATCTTTGATATCGGTGAACTGACGGTATTGGAATTAGTATTTATCACTAATTACTATATTACAGTAGAGCAAGTATACAATGAAATTACAAATGAGGAACTGATGGCAGCAATCTTGTTTGCATTCTACGCTTCTGGAGAATCCCTAAGGCAGGTAGATATGGAAGTACTGTCCGATTATTTGGAGCATCAAAAAGCTTATCAATTCCTGCATAAGCTGGAGAATATTCCTCAGGAGCAGCGATTTGCTGACTATGTAGCAGCAATCAAACGTGAAGTTGGTAATGATGTTCCTCAAGCGCTGCTTTACTCAACCTACAAATTATATGTTCAGAGTTTTCTTGCTTCAAAGTTTGATGCCCAGCCTTATTTTGGCGATCTTCGTTATTTAGAAGCTCGGGAGCCGCTGCCGTTTGTATTTACGGTTGTTGATGAAAATCGCAGATATTGGGAGGAACGCTGTATCGGTGATTTGGAAATGATTCCGGTTCCGGGCAATCATGTCAGCTGTATGGAAGATCCGGAGAATGCGGCTGTTATTGCACAATGGGCCAGAAAGGGTCTGGAAAGCGGAAATGATTAAAAGAGTTGGGGTTATCGGTGCCAGTGGCAATGTTGGCCGCGGCGTGGTGGCACTGCTTTCAGAAGAGAAAAATATCATCCTCCGGATCGGGTGCCGGAAGATAGAGAATTTAAATCAAGAGTTCAGACGTATCGAAGCAGTATCGGTTGACCTGTATGAGGATGCAGAACTGGAGGCATTTATTACTGGATGCGACCTTGTGATAAATTGTGCCGGTCCGGCTTATAAAGTTATGACACGGGTAGCCGAGAGTTGTTTTAAACAAAGTGTATCTTATATTGATGTAGCCGGTAATAAATCACAATATCAAAAACTAGTGGATTTAGCATTTAAATATCCTCATGCCGGCGGGATTATTTCAGCCGGCATCTATCCGGGGCTGGCTGAAATGCTGGCGATTTGGGCGATCGGAAAAGCCGGTGGAAAGATTAAAGTTTTAGAAGAAATTTTTTATGGCAATAATGATTTATCGAAAAATGCGGCGATCGACATCTGTGATACCTTAAATTCAGATGAAGGAAATGCATTTTCGTATTGCTGTAATGGCGAGGTTAGAAAAATTGACTTTAAGGTAAAAGGGAATATTAAACTGCCTGGCCTAGGGGAGCAGATTAATTTGATTCCGGTGGTGTACGAAGAGTTTGCGGAGGCAATGAAATCGAGTGGAATTGAACAAGCAATATTTTATAATTCTTTTGCTGACCAGGATAAGATGAATAACTTTATAAAACTTAAAGAACAGCTGGAAGCAAAAACGGATATATCAGATGACTTGGTACAGCAGATAAGAAACATATTTTGGTCACCTGGGCAGGGGCGTAAATTCTTATTGCTGATTGAACTTGAAGCAGAAAATTGCGGGCATAGTATCCGCAAACGTCATCTTATAACCGGAAAAAGAGATTGGAATATAGTGACGGGATATGTTGCCGGAGCAATAGCGCTGCAATTACTTGAGCGGGGACTGGCGTGCACAGGGATTCATTTTGCTTCCCAGACCGCAGATATCGCAAAGCTTCTGGAAATATTAAAAAGCAAGCTAGACATCGAAATAAGATCCTTTCAGAAGACTATTGATACAGAAAAATAACAAGAAAGGTATATCATCTACTTATGAATGGTAAAAAGATAGTTGAGAGTTATATTGAAAAGAAAATCTTGCCGGATATCTCCCTTGACCGGGTTCTGGATCAACTGACAGAAGAATTCTCCGAGAAAATAGCGTTGGTTGATGCTAACCGGCGGATAACCTATACCGGTTTGCACCGGGAGGCCATCCGCACCGCAAAAATATTTGCTGCGGAAGGACTTAAAAAGGGTGACAATGTGATGATTTGGATGAATAATCGGATTGAATTTTTTACGGTATCTTTTGCGTTATTTTATCTTGGGGTTAAACCAATATTAATGCTTCCGAATCATCGCCGCAAGGAGCTGGAAACGATCGGCAGGTTTGCTTCTGCTGTGGCAGTTGTTACCTATGGCAGTGAGCTGGGAGCAGACTACTCAAAAATTGCAGCGGACCTCAAGAACCGTTGTCATAGCATAAAAAAAATATTTTCCTATCAGGATGATCAAGCTGACGTCAACTTATCATCATATCCGAACAGTATGTTTGATCAGATCGTACTGGGAGCAGGTCCGGCAGCTTCTGACATTGCACTATTTTTACTGTCAGGAGGAACGACCGGCATTCCCAAGCTGATTCCTAAACGGCATGCAGCTTATCTTTATAATGCCAGTTGCTCAGCGGATCGTTGTGAGGTTACGGGAGATAGCGTTTATCTTGCAGCACTTTCAATTGCCCATGATTACCCATTGTGCTGTCCCGGGGTTTTCGGAACGATGCTTTGCGGCGGTAAAAGTGTCCTGGCAAAAACAGCTAGTTTTGATGAGGTTAGAGAGTGGGTTGCGAAGGAGCGGGTCACATTTACCTCAATTGCCCCGATCATTGCACAGATGTGGGTGGAGTGTATGGAGTGGAGTAATGACCTTGATATTTCTTCTTTAGAATATTTTTTGATCGGTGCAGCAAAATTGAGTGAGGACGCGGCCGGAAAGATTGAGGCAGCATTTAATGTTAAGATTATTCAGGGCTATGGACTTGGAGAGGGAATAACTTGTTTTACCACTAAGGAAGATCCCAGTGATATCTCCTGGAATTGTCAGGGCAGACCAATATCCGGATATGATGAGGTGAAGATTGTAGCTGAGGATGGCAGTGAAGCCGGCCCGCTGGAGACCGGAGAATTACTGCAGAAAGGACCTTATACTTTTGCTGGTTATTACAATGCAGATGAAATAAACCGCCGGGTATTTACTGACGATGGTTATTTTTGCACCGGTGATAAGGCCCTACTGACAAAGGAAGGAAACATTAAAATCGTTGGAAGAGTTAAAGAACAGATTAACCGGGCCGGTGAAAATATTATTCCGTCAGAGATTGAACAGTATTTATCAGCTCATGAGCAAATCCGCGAAGCAGCCGTAATTGGTCTGCCTGACGCAACATTAGGTGAAAAAATATGTGCTGTTTTAATCAAGAATAGCACAGGACTTTCCAAAGAAGAAATATGTAAATATCTAACCGCAGAAGGTCTGTCTAATTTTAAACTTCCTGATTGTATTGTTTATGTTGATAGGCTGCCTTATATAAATGTTGGCAAGGTAGATAAGAAAAGTTTACGAAAGCAAATCATTGATGGCTAGGAGAAAATCGAATGCAAAAACAACAAATTACAAAAGATTTTGATATGATAATGGAAGATATCGGTACTCTGCTGGATATTCAAAATGATCTGGATGAGAATGATAATTTATTAGAGATGGGGCTTTCATCAATCCAGATTATGCAGCTGGCAGCAAAATGGCGGAGATCTGGACTAAATGCTTCTTTTGTTGAATTAATATCAAATCCAACAATCCGGGACTGGCACAGAATGCTATTGTCAGAAAAAGATTGTCAGGCGGCGCAGCCAGAAACAGCAGTAGATATGTATCAGCCGTTTCCGCTGTCAGATGTCCAGTATGCCTACTGGATTGGCAGATCTAAAGGGCAGTATTTGGGCGGAGTTGGCTGTCACGGCTACTTAGAGATTGATGGTAAAGGGATAGATGCAGCCCGATTAAATCAGGCTTTCATGGATTTGCAGATGCATCATCCAATGCTGCGGGCTCAGATTACAAAAGATGGCCGGCAGCAAATCAGGAAAAAACCCTATCAGAAAGAAATCAAGGTGTATGATTTCCGTGAAAGAGATGCTCGGGAGCATTTATCCCAGATGAGAGAAGAACTTTCCCATCGATTGTTGGATATACATTCTGGCCAGGTGATTTCCTTGCAGTTAACCTTACTGCCGAAAGGTCAGTTCCGGCTGCACTATGATATTGATTTGCTGATTGCTGATGTCACCAGTTTTCAGATTATCATTCAGGATTTGGTCAAGCTATATAAGGGTGAACAATTAGATCTTTCGGGCCGTAATTTCAACTTTGCCCAGTATCTCGATAATATAGAAAAAAATAATCACCAGAAATTTCTGGTGGATAAGGCGTATTGGCAGCAGCGGCTGCCAAAGCTGCCGGGAAAACCGGAACTGCCATTAATAAATCATCAGCCTGATCAAATAAAGTTTACCAGAAGGCAGCGCTTCTTAGAACCATGCCAGTGGGAATTGTTCAAGCAAAACTGCCGGAAATACCAGATTACACCGGCGATTGTGTTATTGACGCTGTACAGCAAGGTGATTGCAAGCTTTAGTGAAACACCCCGTTTCCTGATGAACATACCGCTTTTTAACCGTTCAGACGATGTTCAGAACATCGAAAAAGCAGTGGCCGATTTTACAACATTACTTCTGATCGAGATCGATTTTTCAGATGAAAAGACCTTTTTGGAAGAGGTAAGGACGATCTGGCAGGAATTTACGCAGGGGATGAACCATATTAATTATTCCGGCGTAAAGGTACAGCGAGATTACTTAAAAATGCATTCGGATGAGAAAACCGTGGCACCGGTTGTTTACTCCTGCAATTTAGGATTTCCTTTAATTGACCGGGAATGCCAGGAGATCTTTGGAAATATTACATATATGATTTCTCAGACACCTCAGGTATGGCTGGACTTTCAGGTTTTCGATATTGATGATGGCCTGATGATATTCTGGGACAGCATCGATGAACTTTTTCCGGAAGGATTATTGGACACCATATTTGATAAATTCAATGATCTCCTCATTCAGGTGATTGAACAGACCGAGTGGAGGAGACAAGCAGCAGTATCAATTGAAGAACAGTTGGAAGCCAGAAAAGAGCACTGTATACAATCAGAGTGCGGCACCAATAATCTGATTCATCAGGCTTTTTTTGAGACTGCTTTAGAGTATCCTGACCGAATCGCTTTAATCGACAGTGAAACTGAGACGGCAATAACCTATCAACAGCTGAGGCAGGAGGCACTGAAAATTGCTGGCACTCTCCGGCAGCGGGGGATGAAAAAGGGGGATGTCGCCGGAGTTTGTCTTAAAAGAGGTAAAGAACAAATTGCATCAGTGCTGGGTATTTTAGCTACTGGAGGCTCCTATGTAACGCTCGGTGTTCGCCTGCCGGTGTCGCGGCAGGAGACAATCTGTTCTTTAGCCGGGATTGAATATGTTATTAGTGAAGACGGTGCAGCGCTGCCGGAAGATATTATTAGATTAGATATAAAAACAGCGCTAAATGGACCGGAAATGACGGAATTGGCGGAAACTGATGCGCAGAGTCTGGCCTATATCATCTTTACTTCTGGTTCGACCGGCAATCCCAAAGGCGTTATGATTCGGCACGCGGCCGCATATAATACCATTTATGACATCAATAACCGCTTTGGAATTGACTGTCATGATACAGTTTTAGCTGTTTCAGCAATGGATTTTGATTTATCTGTATATGATGTTTTTGGGCTTCTTTCTGTCGGCGGAAAAGTAGTCTTGTTGCCACAGGACAGTGAACGGGATGGGGCGGAAATGCTGCGTCGTGTAACGGAGCATCAGGTTACTGTTTTTAATGCAGTTCCGGCTTTATTAGATTTATTCTTACTAATGGCTGAAGAAAAAGAAGCGGTAAACAAGCAATTTAAAATAGCTTTGATTAGTGGTGACTGGATTTCATTAGGTCTTCCTAAACGCTTCTACCGCTATGCGCCAAAAGGTTTATTTGTCTCCTTGGGAGGAGCCACCGAAGGTTCAATCTGGTCAAACTACTATGAAGTAAAGTTACCGCTTGGTGAGAATTGGAGTTCCATACCATATGGTTTTCCGTTAACCAATCAAAAGTATCGAGTGGTCAACTCCGTAGGTCAGGATTGTCCTGACTGGGTCAGCGGCGAATTATGGATTGGCGGTGCTGGCATAGCAGATGGTTATATCGGGAATGAGCGCGAGACTAAGCGCTGCTTTGTCAATTACCAGGGGGAGCGCTGGTATCGAACCGGGGATTATGGACGCTTCTGGCCGGAAGGAATAATCGAATTCCTGGGCCGAAGGGATTATCAGATCAAGATTCGGGGGCATCGGATTGAAATTAAAGATATTGTCAATCAATACCTCAAGCATCCCGCTATAGATGATGCAGAAGTAGTGCCTTTAGGCGAGGCAAAGCATTTGGAGGGACTGGCGGCTTTCCTAGTACCAACTAAGATCAAAACAACCGGTAAGGATAATTGCTTTGATGAGCTAAGGGACAGCTGGAGACGCATATCAGATGAAATGTCTGTTACTGGGTGCGCTGAATCAGAAGCAAAACTAAGGAGCGCTACGGCAGCATACATTATCCAGCTGTTGGTGAAGCGGGGAATGCCAACAGCTAAGGACGAGTTATATATGATGCCGGATGAACATAAAGGATTAGAGATTACCCAGCATTATGAAAAACTTGTGGGCAGGTGGCTGCAGTTGTTAACAGATGAACAGCTGATTGCACAAGAACCAACGGGGGCGTACCGTAACTTATGTGACCTGACGCAGCTGGAAACTGACGGTGAAGATCGGGAGCTTAGTGATTTTCTTGCGCCGATTCTGAAGCATGGGATGGAAATAGTAACTGGTAAGATAAATGTGATTGAAGCGGTCTATTCAGATTCAGATTTCTCAATTGAAAATTATGCAAATACCAGACCGGGGGCAGCCATCAAAAATCAATTACTGCAAAAGATTATATATGATTTCTTAGCCCGGAGGGAAGGTGGTCCGCCGCTGTCACTAATGATTTTGGGAGCTCGGAATGTTGAAAACATTATGATCCTGATAGCGCAGGTGAGCGCCTATCCGGTGCAGATCTGTCTGGCGGATAGCTCTAATTATTTTTTACAGCGTGCGAAAGAGCAGTTAGAACATCATTATTATGATATCAGCTATCAGAAAATTACCGAACAGCAGTTAGATGCACCGCTGGTTATCGAGCAGCGCTATGATGTTATTACCGCGTTTGATTTTCTACATCAATATAAAAATTTGATGCGGGTGCTGCCGAAGCTTAAAAATGTTCTTTGCCGCGGCGGTCTGCTGGCATTTTCTGAAATCACTGAAAATTCAGCAATTCAGCTGGTCAGCACCGCCTTATTGGAAGAGGGATTTTCAAGATATCAGGATGACCGCAAAGGAAAGGGGGAACCGCTGCTATCCGCGGATGGATGGCATAACTATCTAAAAGAATCCGGATATCATAGTATTGGCTGTTATCAGCCGGTAGCAAATATCGAAAAGCAGGCGGTATTTACAGCTATTAATCTGGATCAGTATGCACCAATTACTGCCGCAGAAGCTGAACATTTTCTGCAACAGTGTGTTCCTGAATATATGGTTCCTGGAATCACGGTTATTTTAGATGAAATACCTTTTACAACCAATGGGAAGAGAGATATAAAACTGTTACAGAATTATCTAAAGGATTATGCGACCCAGCGGCAGAAAACCCTGCCGACCGATAAACTGCAGCAACAGCTGGCGCAGATCTGGTCAGAGGTGCTGAGGGTAAAGCAGGTATATTTAGAAGACGATTTCTATGCGTTGGGCGGGGATTCCCTGTTGGCAACTAAAATAAAAATTATGGCCGACAAAAAACTCGGCTGTGAAATCCCCTTAGACCTGGTTTTTACAGATTCGGTTTTTGCAATTTATGCAGAGCATATCGGAACTATGCTGGGCAGCACTGATCGGGTTTTGCTGCCGGAGGTAGAATACCGGCCGCAGGATCAGTATCAACCATTCCCATTAACAGATGTACAGCAGTCTTACTGGATTGGCCGTCTTGGTGGTTATGAGTTAGGAAATGTATCATCCCATTGTTATTTTGAAATGGACTGTGAACGTCTCGATATCGAAAATCTGGAGCGGGCCTGGAATGAATTAATCATCAATCATCCGATTATGCGGACGGTGATATTATCTGATGGCAGCGGACAGGTTGTCCTGCCGCGGGTGGATGACTATAAGATCACAGAATCTGTCTGCGGGGCAGCAGAAGATGATAACCAAGAAGCCTTTTTTGCTGCAATCCGCCAAGCGATGGCAGCAAAGAATTATGATTCCTCCCAATGGCCGCTTTTTGAACTGCGATGCAGTCATTATGGTAATGGTCTGACCAGGCTACATATGAGTTTTGACAATATCGTTTATGACGGATTTAGCATCTTTCATCTGTTTGCACAGTGGAAAAAGATATATTATGCAGAAACAGTAACTTTCTGTCGAAAGCTGACCTTTCGCGATTATGTATTGACATTGGAAGCAGTTAGGAAGACCAAAGCTTATCAGGATGATCTGGCATATTGGAAAGACAGAGCTCAGAAATTACCTTTAGCACCACAGCTACAATTAAGGGAACCGGCAAAGGACAGTGGCTTCCAGAGATTTGAGTTTCAGCTCGATAAAAATGAGTGGCAGAAGATTGCCCGAATTGCAGAGCGCCATCACCTTACCCTGGCGGTTATTTTTATGGCAGCATATGCCGAAGTTTTAGCCCGATACAGCAGTACAAAACATTTCACATTGAATCTAACCAGATTTCAAAAACTGCCGCTAGATCCGGAGGTGCAGCATTTAGTCGGTGATTTTACCACGCTGACCTTACTTGAGATTAATCATCAAAACCTCAATACCTTCCTGGAGCGGTGCAGTGAACTGCAAAAGCAGCTTCATCAGGATATGAAGCACTCTTTAGTCAGTGGTGTAGAGGTAGAGCGGGAGCTCAACCGGCAAAAAGGACAAAGCGGTTTAACTATGCCGGTAGTATTTACCAGTGGATTTGGGTTAAACGAAGGTAATGAGGAGCACAAGCATTATTTAGGTAATATCATTTACGGTGAATCACAGACTCCGCAGGTCTGGCTGGATCATCAAATATCCATTCAAAACGGACGGATGTTCCTGTCCTGGGATGCGGTAACAGGAATGTTTCCGGAAGGACTTATTGCCGATATGTTTCAGGTGTACCAGGATTTGATATACAACATAATGAAAGAGCAAAATGTGATTCGCAGATCTGCGAATCTGATCCAGCTGCCGCAGATATCTGCTATTGAGTATAATAATCATTTGCAGAAGGAATTTGGCATTACCGATTTAGTTCGGCTGTTTGCCGAGAGTGCTAAGCACTTTCCTTACCAGCTAGCATTACAGTCGGAAAAGAAATGCTTATCCTATCGGGAGTTAGATGAGATTACTAATAATGCGGCATTCAGCCTGCTAAAAAACAAAACAGTGAAAAAGCCGATCGCAATTATTATGGAAAAAGGATACCAGCAGGTTGTGGCGGCCTTGTCGATACTGAAGGCAGGCTCATCATATGTACCGATTGATGCTCATAATCCGATCCGCCGAATTGTTGCTATTCTAAAACAATGTGATGCACAATTAGCAATTATCGACGATAGTTTTAAATCCGGAATTCCGAAATATCTAGACGGAATTAAGTTGCTTTACTGTCAGGAACTCTATGATGCCAAAATAGCAGGGGAGCTGCCTCAGATTGAACCGGAAAATGATGCTTATGTGGTTTTTACCTCAGGATCTACGGGGACGCCGAAGGGTGTAGTGATAAGCCACCGTGCGGTGTTGAATACTATTTTAGATATTAATGAGCGTTATCGGGTGACATCTGAAGATACAACAATCATGCTCTCTAATTTGAATTTTGATCTGTCGGTATATGATATTTTTGGAATGTTTGCAGTCGGCGGAACGGTTGTAATTCCGGAACATAACAGGCGTAAGGATCCTAAACACTGGATTGATCTGATCAGCCATTACGGCGTCACGATATGGAATTCAGTACCGGCATTTATGCAAATGCTGATGGAGTATCAAACAAATCGAAAAGAGGAGCTGTATCAAAAAATCAGGCTGGTTCTGCTCAGCGGTGACTGGATTCCAGTAAACCTGCCGGCACAGATCAGACAGCAGCTGGGGACAGCAGATATCATTGCTCTGGGCGGTGCTACGGAAGCGTCAATCTGGTCCAATGCATTTAAAATCCCGGCCGAAGTGCCGCAAGAGTGGCCGTCAATACCTTATGGCCGGCCCTTGGCAAATCAAGGATTCTTAATACTCAATGCGGATGGTGAAAAGACACCGGTATGGGTACCGGGGGAGTTGTATATTTATGGTGATGGCCTGGCCAAAGGCTATATCAACGATCCTGATAAAACAAAACAAAGTTTTCTGATGAGTCAGCATATCAACGGCAGGATTTACAAGACTGGTGACTGCGGAAGATATCTGCCGGATGGAAATATTCAGTTTTTAGGACGGTCTGATAGTCAGATTAAACGTGGCGGCCACCGGATCGAATTGGGAGAGATAGAAACTTCATTAATTAATGTTGCCGGGATTAAAGAAGCAGTGGTTACTTTCATTACGGGAGATGACAGTTCCCTGACCGCAAATATTATTTCAGATGATTCAGCAATCGAATTGATTCATGTCGATACTGACGACACTGGAGATTTGTGTTGGATAGCGGCAGAACCGATACCGGTCGATCGGGCAGAGCAGCAAAGAATTGAGGATTATAAAAAGGCAGTTGAAGATATCTGCCGGGTTCAGATCTGCCAGGATATGATTGATGCAGGTGTTACCAGTGGTCTTGAAAAGGCGACAGCCTTTGCTGATATTGTTAGGGCGTTTGGCATCGATCCTCAGTTTCATGGCCTTTTTAAACAGTACTTACAGGTAATGGTACAGTGCGGCATATTAACAGAAACTATATCAGGATATCTGACAGCATATGATTGGCGAAAAAAAATTGCTGATTACTCGAACAGCCACAGACCAGATGCTTCTTTACAGACATTGACAGCGGCACTAAGAGATGCCAGACCAATCCGCTGGAGCATTATATCAGGACACAAAGATGCAAAAGAGTTATTGGTTAACCGGGAACAGCGGTTTTTATATCCGGAACAGCTAAGGCACTATGATGTTTCGAATAAATTAACTGGCAGAGAAATGCTGCGGTTTGTCCAATTGTGGGCGGGTTCCCAAACAGGCACAGTCATGGAAATAGGTTCAAGAATCGATGATCGAACAAAACAGTACGCGGCATTGATGAATAAAAATAACCGTTATATATACACGGATGAGTCACTGTCTTATCTGGAACAAAAACAAGCTAAGCTGAGGGATTGTGACATTGAGTTTTATTTATATCGCCCAGGTGAAGACGAAGAAAAATTTGCGCCGCACAGTGTCGCGATGATTATCGCAGATAATACTCTGCATCGGTTCCCGGATCTGGATCAGGTTCTGGCAAAGCTTAGAGAGCTGCTGATACCAGGAGGATTAATACTGATCCATGAGAATACAACGAATGCTTTGTTGATGCTTGAGACTACCGCTTATTTAGAAGAAGGATACAGTAACCTCAAAGATGAGCGGTCGAAACGTTCGCTGCCATTGATTTCCGGGGATGAGTGGGCGTTACTGGCAGCCAGACACCAGTTTAGTAATTGTAAACAGTTATACAGTAAAGAAGAAGAACGGGTGCTGGGGAAAAACATCATGATTCTGAAGGGACCTAAGCAACTGAAGACACTGGATGAAATTTATCTAAAAAAAGAATTAATAAAATATCTTCCTGAATATATGATTCCATCCAATTATGTGCTGTATCAGAAATTTCCGCTAAATGCAAATGGAAAGGTAGACCGTCAGAAGATGAAAAAATCAGGGGTGGCTAATAGTAAATCTGTTAAGCAAAAGTGCCTGCCCCAAACGGTTATTGAAAAGCAATTTGCATCGATCTGGGAGGCGTTGCTTAATTGTAAGGAAGTAGATTTGTCGGATAATTTTTTTGAGTTGGGCGGAGATTCCCTAAAGGCGATTCATTTTATCAATCAGGTTAAGCAGGAAACCGGTTATGAGGTAGCGTTGCAGACGCTTACGAACCATCCGATTCTGGCCGATTTAATTGGCTGCATTTTAGCATTGCCCAAGACCAATATTACAGAAGATGAGGATGAGGATGGATGGGAAGAGATAGCAGAAATATAAAGAAAAAAGTTTTGGTTTGCGGTACTCGCTTTGGGCAGTTCTATATCGAAGCAATCCTAAATTCATCACAATTTAAGCTGGCTGGCATATTTGCCAGGGGCAGCGAAAAATCAATCGCCTGCAGTAAATGTTACGGAGTTGATTTTTATCACTGTATTGAAGATCTGCCGAATGATATCGACATAGCCTGTGTGGCAGTTAAAACCGGTGTCATGGGTGGCCAGGGAACTATGATTGCGCAACAGCTGATGGAACGGGGGATTGATGTTATTACAGAGCAGCCAATCCATTATCAGGAGATGATTCAATGCTGCAAGTCAGCGCAGCAACGCGGAGTATCTTTTCATATCGGAAATCTGTATGAGCATCTTCCAGCGGTACAAAAATTTATATCAGTGGCAGCACAAATCATGAAGAGCCAGAAACCATTATATGTAAATGTTGATATGGCAACCCAGGTCTCATATCCGCTGGCAGCTGTCCTTACCAAGCTCTTTCCCCGGAAAAGAAGCTGGAAAGTAAAAGATAAAATGACCGAAAGCGGACCATTTTCAATGATATTGTTAGAAATCGGGGATATCCCTGCATCGGTACGGGCGCAAAATCAGGTCGATACAGCGGCAGCAGATAATTATATGCATCTGTTTTTCAATATTTCAATTGGATTTGATTCTGGTTCTCTGACCTTAACAGATATCCATGGCGCGGTCATCTGGAGGGAACGGATGAATATTCCGGAGAGGATGTGGATCCCCGGTGATCTGCATAATAATGCCCCGGTTAGGATGCAAAATGAGAACAATCACATCTTATACAGCGATGATAAGAGCAGTTACCAGACAATATTAACAAGGGTATGGCCCCAGGCGATCTGCCGTGACATCGAACAATTATCCGGTTGGAGTGACACATCACAAAATAAAAAGGCGGCGAATGCACACAACACTTTGGTGTTACAGGCAGCATCAAATTGGCAGGTACTGACACAAGCATTTGGCTATCCCAAAGTTTGTGAAAGGCTGGATCAGGAATATTTTGATATTGAAGAAGTCGTTACTGCAAAATATAAGGAAATGTCCTTAGCTAAAAGATATCAGACGTTGACTGCCGACGAAATAGAACGCTGCGTAGCAACCATGGATAGAGCTTGCTTATTGTCAATTTTAGCAGAATTTCAATCTCGGGGATTGTTTTTGTCCGGCCGCCGAAGTTACAACGAGTCAGAGATTGTGGGCAAGATGGCGGTGCAGCCTAAGAACCAGTTTATCATCAGGCGATGGCTGGCTGCCCTTATCCGTAGCACTATGCTTGAAACTACAAATAACCGATATTTTTCAGCAACAAGAATCAGCGCTCAAGACAACGTTTGGGAGATGTGGAAAAAAGCCGGCGTTCTCTGGAATGACATACTGGGTCCAACAAGGGTCTGGGATTACTTTTACCAAAACGCCTGTAATTTAAGGGGGCTGCTAGAGGGAACGGTATCAGCTAATTATCTTTTGTTTCCGGCGGGTAAAAATGATATAGCGGATAGTTTATATCGCGAAACGCTGATAGCCTGGTATATGAATCAGACAATTGCAGACAAAATATGCAGCCACCTGGCAGGGAAAAAAGCTGTTAGAATTCTTGAGACCGGCGCCGGCACCGGTGCAACGACAGATGTGATCATTAATGAGCTGGCACAAAAAGAGCTGGAATCTAAGCTTACAGCATATGAGTTTACCGATCTTTCTACATATTTTCTGAGTGAAGCAGCTAAGAAATATGGTGTAAAGGAGTACTTTAAAACGGCGGTACTTAATCTTGAACAAGAGGCAGGATGGGATAAAATACCGCTTCAGACTTATGATATCATTGTTGCGGCAGGGGTATTGAATAATGTAAAGAATACGGATTTGTGTCTGTCGCTAATGTGGCAAAAGCTTAAGGAGGATGGTATTATTCTGATATCAGAAGCAACTGAAGAATCGCTGCAGATACTTATTTCTCAGGTGTTCATGATGGAAGAGGCTAAAGATGCTAGACAGGAAAGAGATTCTACATTTATGTCACAGGCTCAGTGGGAAGCGGCTTTTGCACGGGCTGACTTTAAAATACTTCAGTGTGTACCTGGTGCGGACGATAAATTATCATGCCTTGGTCAGCGAGTATTTATACTGAGAAAGGATAACTAATGATGAAATGGTTCCCATTTAATAAAAAGAAAGAATATTCTGATACTTGTTTATTTCTCTTTCATCATGCCGGCGGGTCAGCGGCGGTATACCGCAAGTGGATGTCGTATCATTCGCAGATGGAGATTATCCCCGTTGAATTGCCGGGTAATGGCTGTCGGTCAAATGAGGAATACAATTATGATTTTGACAATATTACAGAACAGGTTACAACCGCAATATATCGTTATGCCAACAGCCGGAAGGTTATTTTATATGGACATAGCATGGGGGCAGCCTTGGCATTTCTTACCTGCAGCCAATTGGAAAAGCGGTATCAGAAAGAAGTAAGTGCTTTAATTGTCGCAGGCCGGCATGCGGCCAATTACGAATATCATGATGCCTATCACACCAGTATGGGAATCGATCGGATGGCCGATGAATTGTTAAGAATTGGCGGAACCCCCAAGGAAGTATTTGAGGATAAGGATATTCTTGCTTTTATGCTGCAGCGGATATGGAAGGACTATAAGTTGAATGAGGCTTTTCAGTATCATGATGAGAAGGTACAGACAAGTATCTTTGCACACTATGGGAAGGCGGATCAGGATGCCACCAGAGAAATGATGCAGGGTTGGAAGCAGTTGACCTCCCGGGACTGCACTCTGAAAGCATTTCCGGGAGGCCATTTCTTCCCTTTAGAGAACGGAGAAGGGTATTTTAAGGAGATTGTGAAGATAAAAACTCTTATTGGGAAGTAAACAAAAAGAGAGGAGAACTATGCAGGCTGGACAGATTGTTTATAAAATAGATAACTTAGATCAAACGGTAGCACAGATGAGAAGAAAAGGATACATCGTAGAATATGGCAAGGAAAAGAATCCGTATAATGCCCTGGTTTATTTCTCGGAAGGTCCTTATCTTGAATTAATGGCACGGACCGGTGTTCCCAAGGTAATCAAAACTCTGATGGGTATTTTGGGATTCGCGAAACTTGCTAATCGTTTTAAGCGATGGGATTCAGCAGCAGAAGGGAATATTAGTATTGCGTTGGAAATTTCAGAAGCAGATATGGCAGGTATATATCAATATTTAAAAAAAGTAAAAAAAATAAAAGTATATAAAATGTCGGCAAACAGAGTTGATATACATAGACGTAAATTATCTTGTACTTGTTTATTTACAGAATACATTGATATGCCGTTTTTTGTAACTGAATTCTCTGATAATCCCACTCCGCAAAAGCATACACACCCCAATGGAGGTAAGCGAATTTCGAACATCGAGGTGCAGGTGGATTCCAGGGAGTATACATTATTTATGGAAATAATAGAAAGATTTAATTTGAAAAAAGATTTAGATTTTAAAATAACAAAAGGAAATTTTAAAATTCAATATAGTGTTGATGGGGTAAAGATACCAAATCAATGAATTAATAAAAGATACAGGAGTGTTGAAAAATCATGAAATATACAAAAATAAAGATCGATTATAAGCTGCCGCAGGAAATCTGGGCTGCTTTCCGCGAAGAAGATAAGATTATGATTTATGATACTGGCAATCAGGAGGGAATTATTGGTATAGATACTCTTCCTGATTCCGTTGAGGCTGAAGTTATGTTCACATTTCACACACTCCCCTTCGATGAAAATATAGTTAGCTCGAAATGGCAGGGTATGTCAAAAACGTCCCAGAAATATCGAATATATATTGAATTATATAAGACTCAAAGCAATATGTACTATCTGGGTGAAAAACCGGTTTTCCAAACTGCTGAGGTGATCAGGCAAATACATAAATACACCTATCAAAAAGATGATTTTAATAAGTGGAGCAAACTCTTCGAAGGTATTAAGCAGCAAATGGATATTGAAAAAGTGGAGAAGGTAGTTGCCTCCAGAGAAGTTACACTTGACTGCGAGACGCCAGTAAATGTTGAAAGCGTGCTGGATAAACTAATCTACAATAATGAAACAAGTTATGTTTTTGCATATCAAAAAAAAGATAGAGTCTTTTTAGGGGCGACACCGGAACTTTTGGTTAGCAAAAAAGGTATCGATATAACCAGCTTCGCCCTTGCAGGTACAATTGCTAAGGAAGGTAATCAAGATTCCGAACTCGGTAGAAGATTACTGAATGATGCAAAAAATCGTCATGAGCATGCAATTGTTATTGATACGATTGCTAATAAAATGAGAAAAATCAGTAATAATGTAAAAATTAGTCCAACCAGTCTTAGGGAATTGAAAAATCTCTATCATTTAGAATCTAAAATAAGTACCTGGGATAAAACACATAGTCTTTTAGAATGGGCTAAAATACTTCATCCGACACCTGCAATGGGAGGCAATCCATCACACAAGGCAATGGCACTTATACGAAAATATGAAAAACATGACCGGGGACTGTTTGCTGCACCGATTGGCATTGTCGACCAACAAGGGAATGGGATATTTATAGTGGGAATCCGTTCTGCATTGATTGAAAAAAACAGGATTCATGTCTATGCAGGGTGCGGTATCGTAGAACAATCAGATTGCCAGAAAGAATATCAGGAAACAAATAGTAAATTACAGACGATTCTGGAGTGTTTATAGCGTTACAGTACCATTTGATGTGCAGCATGTCAGTAATGCGTAACCGGAGAAATGAAAGGAGCAATTGAAACCATGAAGGATAAAGTTGACTGCCTGTTGATTGGGTATTCAGGAATGGACAGAAGAGATACTGAATACCAGGAATTAATAATTAAAAATAAAGACATTGACAGAATATCAACACTACTGAACTCTGCAATTTGCTATTTAGGTACAGAACTTAATAAGCAGGGACTTACATATGAATTTATCAATGCTATTGAAGGTAATGACGATTTGCTGCGGGAAACATTATTAATTTAGCGCCAACATTTTATTATTTAGGGGCATGGTTCTATGATCCTAACACACCGATTAGCAACTATGCAAATGAATATAATCTAACCGGACAGTTTAATGACTGGAAGCATAACGGAATGGATTCAGAAACAGCGAGCAAGCTAGTAAAACAGATGAAAAGTGGCATTAAAAATTCGATCTTACTGGAGTCTGTATCGTACTCGTTTCTATTCCAGGCAATTACTCATTACGGATTAGACAGCATTATGAATTGCTTCTGAAAATGAATGATGTGATTTTTGTGCAGTTAAAAACAAGGAGGTACTGATGAATGAATATGTTGCAGCAGTAGTGGATGAGTTATATGAATTGGGGATTCGAGAGGTGGTTTTAAGTCCAGGGTCACGGTCTACGCCATTATCTATGCTGTTCTGTGAGTATAGTAAATACAAAGTATTCTTAAATATAGATGAGCGTTCGGCGGCATTTTTTGCATTAGGAATTGCAAAAGAACATCAAAGGCCGGTAGTTTTAGTGTGTACCTCTGGTTCTGCAGCAGCACATTATCTGCCAGCGGTAATAGAGGCAAAATATTCACGGATCCCTTTAATGATTTTAACGGCAGATCGTCCGCCGGAACTGCAAAATGTAGGTGCGCCGCAGACAATCAATCAGAATAGATTATTTGGAGCGTTTACCAATTATTATGAAGAACTCGCTATTCCAGATACCCAAAATCAGTATACGTATCCCAGAGTAGTAATGCAAAAAGCTTATTTGAAATGCTGTAAAACGCCAAACGGGCCAGTGCATATCAATATTCCGATCCGTGAACCATTGGTACCTGAAATGAATAAAGAATACTTTCAATATGGAAAGAAGTTGAGACCTTATCAATTTTCAGTGGGCTTGGTTCAGGTTGATTATAATCTTACCCATATTCATGAAAAGAAAGGCATTATTGTGTGCGGGGCAGATCCACTATGTGCATGTCTTAAAGAAATCATTGAGCTGGGAGAAAGACTTAAAAGTCCAATATTAGCAGATCCACTTTCCAATCTCCGCAGCTGCAGCTGTGATGCAATTATTGATAGCTATGATGCGTTTTTAAAGGATAGTACAGTCAGAGAAATGCTACGCCCCGATTATATATTACTATTTGGACAAACACCGATATCTAAAAGACTACAGCAATTTATCGCTCAGTCTGAAAATGTTGAATGCTATCAGATTGATGAGGCAGCAGAGTATCGAAATCCTTCACTGTTAACAACTCAATACATACAGACAAATACAAAAATATTTATTCAGCGAATCAAATGCTGTAATGAGGATAGTGGTTATTTGAAACTCTGGCAGTCACAGCAGAGAAAAATGCGTACTAAATTAGAGACGGTTTTAAATGAAGAAATTCTGTTTGAAGGAAAGATTGTACGGATGCTTCAGAATATGATGCCCTATGACAGCAGGTTAGTTGTTGCTAATAGCATGTCGATCAGGGATGTGGATTATTTCTGGAAAGCAAAAGAGCAGGCTGTTAAAATCTTATGCAATAGAGGCACAAATGGTATTGATGGAACGATATCTACTGCATTGGGAGTTTCGACTAGCGGAAGACCAACCATTCTTATCACTGGTGATCTGGCTTTTTTTCATGACTTAAATGGTCTGCTGATTGGAAAAACCCATGCACTTAATTTGGTAATTATTCTGTTGAATAACGATGGCGGCGGCATATTCCAATATCTTCCTCAAAAGGGGAAGAAGCATTTTGAGTATTTATTTACTACGTCACACGGAATGGATTTTCAGGCAGTTCAGAAGTTGTATAGAGTAGTGTATCATAAAACGGATAGTTATATAGATTTTGAACAGAATTTTTTAGATTCAATTGAAAAGACCGGAATAACCATTATTGAAGTAAATACAGATCGAGAAAGAAGTCAAAAACTGCATGAAAAGTATACGTCACCATAAAACTGCAGTAATTGCAGTTGAAAAAAATAAATATTATTTAAAAATTACCGGCGAGGGTCCTCCGCTTATCTGTCTGCATGGGTTTTCAGAAGATCATACAACTTGGGATGAGATCGCTATACCAGGATACACAGTATATCGTATTGATTTAATCGGTCATGGTAAATCAGAGAAACCACACATGCAGGAGGATTATGAGATAAATACCATTTTACGGCAGTTGCATCAGTTGATTCATAATTTCACCAAAAAGCAATACTCTATAATGGGTTATTCTATGGGGGGGGGGGGGGAAAATCCACTTTGCATAGGCTTTTAAAAACGAAGAGGAGACCGGAAAATAAATTTAAAAAATTCAGGGAGTGGGGTTTGCCAAAGAGAGGAACGGGGCCGGGG
>Ga0153942_1000182_pt1 | contig 22855 bp, 18 predicted proteins | sample TSNJ026MetaG_FD_104731 | JGI IMG/M metagenome (GOLD analysis project Ga0153942, IMG submission 104731) | Attine ant fungus gardens microbial communities from New Jersey, USA - TSNJ026 MetaG | ecosystem: Host-associated > Fungi > Mycelium > Unclassified | place: USA: New Jersey, Brendan T. Byrne... | reverse complement strand
TTTTGCGGCGGTTTTAGGGGTACTGATGAAAAAAACGGTGCCCTTGTTCAAAAAGGTCCAGCGCAGCCTGGACCGGGCGGCCCTTATCCTGCGCGAAAATCTCAGCGGCATCCGTGTGATCCGGGCCTTAGCCCGCCAGGACATGGAGCGGCAACGGGCTGAAAAAGCCACTGACGATCTGTCTGAAGCCTATATCCGTGTAAGCAATATCACCAACCTGGTCAATCCCTTTACCATTCTGATTATGAACGCCGGCATCATCGCCGTTTTATACTTTGGCGGTTATAAGGTCAATGCAGGCGCCTTGCAGGCGGGCAGCGTAGTGGCATTGACCAACTATGTGACCCAGATTATGCTGGCCCTCATTGTGGTCTCCAATCTGGTTACCTTATTTACAAAGGCCTCCGCTTCGGCCCACCGCATCTCGGAGGTGCTGGAAACCAATTCGACCATCATTTATCCGGAAACAAGCAGGCTGGCCGCGGAGCCGCTGGCTCCCGCCGTGGAATTTAAGAATGTTTCCTTCTCCTATCTCAATGATGAGCCGGCTATAACCGGCATCAGCTTTTTTCTTCCCAAAGGAAGTATCCTGGGCATTATCGGGCCCACCGGCAGCGGCAAAACCACAGTGGTAGATTTGACTGCCAGGTTTTACGACGTCACCTCGGGCGTGGTCTCGATCAACGGCATAGATGTGAAGGCGTATTCTAAACACCAGATTATTGATAAATTAGGCATCGTGCCCCAGCGTTCAGTTCTCTTCACCGGCACTGTCGCGGAAAATATACGCTATGGCAAGCAGGATGCCACTGAGGACGAAATAATCCAGGCCTTAAGGGTGGCGCAGGCCTATGACTTTATCAGCCAGATGCCGGGCGGCATCCATGCCCACATCAGCCAGGGCGGCCGCAACCTGTCGGGAGGCCAGCGCCAGCGGCTGGCCATTGCCAGGGCCCTTGTAAAAAATCCTGAAATCCTCATTCTGGACGACAGCCTTTCCGCCCTGGATTACCGCACGGACCTGACCCTGCGGACCGCGTTGAGGAAGTATTACAAACACACCACCACCATCATTGTGTCGCAGAGGGTCAGCTCTATCTCCTCCGCCGATCAAATCCTTGTTTTGGAGGGCGGCCAGGCTGTGGGGCTGGGAACCCATGATGAACTGCTCAATGCCTGCGCCACGTATCAGGAAATCTATCAAACCCAAACCGACCTCGACGGAAAGGAGGGTGTCATATGAAGCATCTGCCGCGTTTCTTCCGCTATCTGTCCCGGTACAGAACCTTTCTGATTCTGGCGGTGCTCTGCGCCGCAGGCACCAGTATCCTCAACGTTGTGGGTACATTATGTATCGGCCGCTCGGTGGACTACATCACCCGGGAGGGGCAGGTGGAATTTGCCGGGCTTTTCCGGCTGCTGGTTTATTTGGCCTCCATCTATTTAGGAACTGCCTTATTTCAATGGCTCCTGACCTTTTTTTCCAGCCGGATGTCTTACCGGGCAGTCAGGGATATGCGAAACCATGTCTTTCATAAGCTGGAGCGTCTCCCCCTCTCCTACTTTGACGGACACGCCCACGGCGATATTATCAGCCGCTACACCAACGATCTGGACAGCATCAGTGAGGCGCTGATCCTCACCATCAACAGCCTGTTCTCCGGCATTGTTCTTATCGCCGCCTCCCTCTTCCTGATGCTTCGGCTCAATGTAACCATCACCATCACCGTATTGGTGGTGACCCCCATCACTTTCCTGGTCGCTTATATCGTTTCAAAGACCACGCACGAAACCTTTTCCCGCCAGCAGAGTGAAATGGGCAAATTGTCCGGCTTTGTCTCAGAAATGGTGGGCAATGAAAAAGTGATCCAAGCCCTGGGGTATGAGGATAAATCCAAGGAAGCCTTTGCCCGGCTGAACAAGGCCTTTTATGTCACCAACAAAAACGCCCAGTTTGCCTCAGCCCTGATCAACCCCACCGCCCGCTTTGTGGATCACCTGTCCTACACCGCCGTCGCCGTGGCGGGAGGATTGCTGGCCTTAAATGGCCAAATCACTGCCGGTGTGGTCACCAGCTTTTTGCTTTATTCCTCCCAGTTTTCTAAACCCTTTAACGAGGTATCCGGTATTGCGGTCCAGCTTCAAACCGCTTTTGCCTCCCTTGGCAGAATCTTTGCCCTGCTGGACGAGCCGGAGGAAACGCCTGATATGCAAAATGCCCTAACCCTGTCCCAGATCAGCGGCTCCATCTCCTTTGAGCATGTCCGGTTTGCATATGCCCAAGACCGCCCTCTGATCCGCGATTTGAGCTTTGAGGCTAAGCCCGGCAGCCTCACCGCCATTGTCGGTTCCACCGGCTCGGGCAAAACCACCCTGGTCAACCTGTTAATGCGGTTTTATGAAATTGATGAGGGCGCGATCTATGTGGACGGCCGCCAAATATCCCATATCACCAGGAACAGCCTCCGCCAAAGCTTTGGCATGGTGTTGCAGGACACCTGGCTGTTTTCCGGCACAGTGGCGGAAAACATCGCTTATTCCCGCCCCGGCGCCTCCAGGGAGGATATCATTGCCGCCGCCAAAGCGGCCCATGCCCACTCCTTTATCAAGCAGCTTGGAGACGGCTACGACACCATCATCTCTGAGGATGGGGGAAATCTGTCCGGCGGTCAAAAGCAGCTTTTGACCATCGCCCGGGTCATGCTCATGAATCCGCCTATGCTGATACTGGATGAAGCCACCAGCTCAGTGGACACCCTCACCGAGGTGCGGATTCAAAGGGCACTCAACAAAATGATGGTTGGACGCACCAGCTTTGTCATTGCCCACCGCCTGTCCACCATTGTGTCGGCGGACAATATCCTTGTCCTGGAAAACGGAGATATTGTGGAAAAGGGTACTCATGCCGAGCTGCTCTCCAAGGACGGCGTGTATGCCAGATTGTATCAGAGCCAGTTTGAATAGACGTCAGCCATCTGGAGGTGAAACGGTTTGGTGTGGTTGCAACGGGACGCCTTGCCCGTAAATATCCATATTCCTCCTTGACGGACCACAGATGTCTCAGAAATGCTTGACGATTTAGAAAAAATAAATATATTGAAAAAGGTATGGCAATCAGGTGGATTGCCATACCTTTTCTTCTTTCTTGTCCAAATGTATCTTCTTTATGCCTAACCACAGCATTGCCGTCGAGACCAGGAGCGATATGAATACGGGCCAGGGCTGAATGTACAAATGCCCCAGCCGAAATGCGTTTTCCGGCGCAACACCGTTAAACCAATGATCAATTGCATAAGTTCCCAGCAAGACATGTATTGCCGTCAGCAGGTATGCAATTCCTGCGCCCACAATCAACCCATTCATTCGCCTTTTCCCTGATCTCATCGTATTTCCCTTTACATCCTCTGGCTTATTCCTTCTCTTGCTCCTGACGGTCAGACAATTTCGCAGGCTCCTGCTGAGTGGACCCGGCCTTATTTGCCTTCCTTCTTTTGTGAATATACCGCACAGCCAAAATAACAACTACCGCAATAATCACAAGAAAGACTGCGTTGACCGCAAGCCACACCACCAGATTTTCCAGCCCATGCTTAATACCAACAAAGGTCTGAATCAATCCGTTTTTGATCCTAGTGCCAAGCCCTGCGTTTCGATCCACAATATCCGTAAACTCCACCACTTCATCTATGTATAGTGAAATGGCTGTGTAATCAATCTGATTATCATATATACGCAGCTGGCTTTCATAATATTCCAGCCAATACCGTATTTCTGATAACCGGCTCTCAATAGAGATAAGGTCCTCCACCGTATCAGCCTGTTCCATCAACTCAAAAAGCCGGGTCTGCTCTGTCAGCAAGGCCGTTTTATGCGATTCCACATCGGTATACTGCAACGTCACATCCTGTGTGCTGGTGCTCTCCCGCAATACATGTCCAGCCACTCTGATGCTATCCAAATACGCGTCCAGCTTATCGGTGGGAACCCGCACCGTCATGGAGGCGTATCTGGATTGGGTGATGCCGGCTGCCTTTTCCCACTCACTGGCCATTCCACCGACGCTGGAATATTCCACATATCCCCCTGCGTCTTGGGTTTCCCGGCCAATCTTTTCAAGCAGCTCGTCAAATGCCTGGGTTTCCATGGACAGATCAACGGTTTTAATAATTTTCCGGTCAATTATTCCGCCACCGGTAACGATCTCTCCACTTTCTTCCGGAGCCGCCATATCATAGTCATCCATAGCGTAATCATCGGTGTAAATGTTATCAGCCACCATCGCCGCCGTTGTCGATGCCGAAGGCATTTCACCGTACATTCTGCCTGCGTCAGCATTGGCGGAGGTGTTGCCGGCCGCGCACGCCACCAGGCTAAAAAGCATAAGTGACAAGCTCAGTATAACCCCTATCCCCCTCTTAAGTGCGTTCATTGCCATACTCCTTTCTATACTGCAGATATTTCATTCTTATCTATCTAACTTATTAGTGCCGAGCACAGGGCATTTTATTGCAACGCTGTGAAAATCTCTCACACGAATCTTCAATGCGGAATAGGCCGCAACAGAAATTTATTTATTGATTTATTGCGGTTTTAAATGAAGATTAGTATCAGATACCCAAGTACGAAAAACAAGCCACTTTTTTGCGAATACAGTATCAATTCATAAATTTTTTGCAATAAAAACCGTTTGGCGACATATTGATAGAGTAAAGAAATAATCCAAGGCAATATTGGAGGTCGATATAATGCCACAAAACGGATGGTTCCGCTTAGAATCCAATCGCAAAAATCATAATGGCAGACAAGGGAGAAACCCTCAGAGAAGCAGTGCCAGCTCCTACATGAACGAAGCGCAAACCCATCAGGAGAACAAAATGATATATCAAGACCGACCTGGGCTCAACAGCCGCCACCACACAGATTTGGGCCAAACGCAAGACCAACCGCACACCCAGAACCAAGACCCGTTCCGAATTGAAGCCCAATCCCTGCCTGTGGCTGCTACACCCAACACCGCAGCTGTCGCAAAATCCGCATCCCCAGCCAAACCGGACCCTTATAACGACGGGCTCAGCACCATCCACTCCCTCACGGTAGGGGAACGCGGTCCCATATTGCGTGAAGATACCGTCCTCCACGAAGCCTTGGAGGAATTTATACATAGCAAAAAGGTAGACCGGGTGGTTCACGCTAAAGGTTATGGGGCGTTTGGCTATTTTGAAACCACTCACTCCATGCAGGAATACACCATGCTGCCCTTCCTCCAAGCCCCAGGAATCCAGGTACCCGTCACTGTGCGCTATTCCTGGGCGGTCAGCAATAAAGGTACGCCGGATACAAGCCGAAATGTGCGGGGGTTCTCCGCCAAGTTTTACACCAACGAAGGAATATTTGACTTGCTCTGCAACCACATCCCCGTCTTCTTGATCCGGGATGCCATCCGCTTTCCGGAATCCATAAAGGCTTTCCTGCCCTCCCCCACCAACAACCTGATGGACCCCAACCGGTTTTGGAGCTTTATTTCCCGCGCTCCCGAGGCCATTCACTTTGTGACGTGGCTTTATTCAGATATGGGTACCTTGAAAAGCATTCGCAAAATGCGCGCCTCCAGCGTCAACACCTATGTATGGCGCAATGCGGACGATGTCTGCCGGTATGTAAAATACCACTGGATTCCTGATGCTGGGGAGGAATATATCAGCCGCGAGGAAGCAACTGCTTTGGCGGGCATCCATCCCGACGTCGCGGGACAGGATTTATACGATACCATTGCCGGAGGCGAGAGCGTCCGCTACTCCCTGCATGTACAGCTGATGGACCCTGCGGATACCGAAGCTCTGTCCTATGATCCACTGGATGATACTAAAACCTGGGATGAAAACCAATATCCCCTCATCCCGGTGGGGCGCATGACCCTCAACCGCAATCCGAGCAACTACGCCGAAGAGGTGGAGAAAATCGCCTTCTCACCTGCAAATCTGCTGCCGGGAGCGGAGCTTTCAGATGACAAAATACTCCAAGGCCGCTCCACCATCTACTGGAACGCTCAGCGTCACCGGTTGGGGCCTGATTTTAGGAAAATTCCTATTAATCAGGAAAATGGCAAATATTTTACCCCGGATCAGTTGGCCAGCAGAGAATCCGGCCGCCAGTTGTCCGGCAAGGGAATCCGCTCCGGCTTGCCTAAGCAGGATGATTTTCAACAGGCAGGCGAGCGGTTCCATTTGCTGCAACCCGATGAGCGGGAGCGCTTAGTGGACAATATTGCATCCGAGCTTTTCGCCGTGCGTGAGGATGCACGCGCCACTGTATTGGAATACTTCGGAAAGGCCAGTCCGGAATTTGAAGAAATGGTTATCAACCAAATGAATAAATATTCCAAATAATACTTCTTGTATTTGGCAATCCGACAGTAGCACCGCCCGTAAAACGGGCGGTGCTGGTTGTCGGCTCAGGTGCGTTTGCCACTGCCAGCGGACAGTACCACCCTGGGTTGGTAACAGTTCAAGGTTAGTCGTAAGTGTAATTTGGAACGGTGCGAGGTGGAGTGAATTTTGAAGGTGGCCTAGTGAAAGACCATTAATCGTGCTAATATTGTTTGACTTTAGTCAAAGATACAAGGTATAATGAGGTAAGAAAAAAGAGGTGCCGTTATGGAAGATTTATTCATCACTAAAATTCATATTAATAAAGTCCGCCATCTTGAAAATATAGATATATGCTTATCAGAGAATGGAAAAAAGCATTTGATTCTTACAGGTAAGAATGGAAGTGGCAAAACAAGCCTCCTAAATGCTCTTAACGAATCTTTTTCGAACATGACATCAGAACTTTATGAGGATCATAACATAAGCTATTATTCTTCCGATGGCAGTGATGGTAACTTAGAAGCCTATGTTCATAATTTTATTGATGGTTGTAATGTTTATTTTCCGGCAACTCGTTTATTAGACCTTGATATGCCGCAAGTTATTGAAACTATTAATTTAGATTCTGCTGCTGCAAGAAAAAGTAAAATGTTTGTAAAATACATGCTCTATCTCAATTATCAAAAAATGTCTGCAATTACTAACAATGAACCAATCGTTGCAGAACAAATAACCGATTGGTTTACTAATTTTGTTTCATTACTTCGTGATATATATAATAGTCCAGAACTTGAATTGAAACATGATACCCAAAACCTCAGCTTTAAGATTACTATGCCTGACCGTGAACCGTTTGGCTTGAATGAAATGGCAGATGGTTATTCATCATTTCTCAATATTGTCATGGAACTGATGATGAGCATGGAAAATCAAACCAGCATAACGTATGATTTGCCCGGTATTGTCTTAATTGATGAAATAGAAACACACTTGCATGTTGAACTGCAAATGCGTGTTTTGCCTTTCCTTACGAAGATGTTTCCTCGGATACAGTTTATTGTTACAACACATTCGCCGTTTGTCATTACTTCTGTATCTAATGCGGTTGTATATGATTTAGAAAAACAGGTCGCTGTTGAGGATATGTCTGCTTATTCCTACGAAGCTGTTATTGAACATTATTATGACGTTAATATGTACTCAATGGAAGCCAATAAACAGTTTGAAATATACAAATCCCTTGTTGACAAGGAAAACCGCTCTCCTAACGAAATGGAGCAACTTGTTAATGCTATCACATATCTAAAACAGATTCCGGCTGGTGCGGCGGAGGAGCTTGTTTATTCTTTCCGTGAAATGGAAGTTCAAAGGAGGCAACGGGCAAATGGTCAAGCTCAATAAATCACCGTTGCCAGACAGTGTTGAAATAAAATGTGAACAGGACTATCGAAGCGATCCGATTTTTAGCCTTATTAGAAATGATTGCCACAATAAATGTTATATCTGTGAAGAAAAAGAACCGACTGGCCTGCAAGTAGAACACCGCATTGCCCACCATGGAAATGACATGCTCAAATATGATTGGAACAATCTTTTACTCGCTTGCTATCATTGTAATCACACGAAAAGCGATAAACATAACAGTATTCTTGATTGTACCCAAGTTGACCCAGAAGAATATATTACTATATCCATGATGCCAATTCTAAAGGAGAAAGTTTCAGTAGAAGTAATACAAGACACCCCTGAGGCAAGAGCAACCGCTAATTTATTAGATATCATATACAACGGCGAGAGAACAGCCATGCTCAATGCTGAATGCGAGAACTTGCGCAACAGGGTTATGAAAGAACTTGTCAACCTGCAACAAAAGCTGATTGAATATGAGGAAGAACCAGACGTGGAAATCAGACAGGGGTTCCAACATTCCATTGCCAAAATGATTGCCAGAAGTTCAACCTTTGCGGCTTTCAAGCGCAAGATCATTAGGGACAACCTTACATACATGCAGGAATTTGGTGGATATTTGGCATAGCAAGGATAAGAAAAGCAAGCCAAAAACATTTTTGGCTTGCTTTTCTTATCCTTTGCGTACTATTGTCGACAGTAGAAAAACGCTATATCCATGAAGGTTCTTTCGTGTCAAAAAATATCGGAAACGATACATTCTTAAATGAATTTTTGAGAATCATCGCTTTTGAATAAAAAACACCAGCTGATAGCCAGTGTTTCCGCTGTACAGTCTTCATTTAATTTGACTGATGGCATCCCCAATGGAACGGACTCCTACAAGCTCCATGTCCCCAACATCGGCAGCCTTAAGCTGCCTCATAGAGGCGCGGGGCAAAACGCACCTTGTAAAGCCCATCCTTACAGCCTCTCGAACGCGAAATTGAGGATGATTGACACTGCGTATTTCCCCGGCCAGGCCGATCTCCCCAAAGCAGAGCACTTTATCCCCAATAGCCTTATCCTTAAGTGACGATACCAAGGCCATAGCCACTGCCAAGTCAGCCCCGGGCTCGATAAGGCGCAGCCCGCCCACCACGTTGACATAGGCATCCAGGTTGGAAAATAAAAACCCCGCCCGCTTTTCCAGTACGGCGATAATAATGGCCATCCGGTTAAAATCAAATCCTGTGGACATCCGCCGGGCCATGCCAAACCCGGTTTTGGTCACCAATGCCTGGACCTCCGCCAAAATTGGCCGCGAACCCTCCATAACACAGGAGACACAGGTACCCGAAACGTTGTGGGGTCTGCTGGCCAGCATCACCTGGGAGGGATTATCCACCTGCAACAGCCCTTCCCCCGTCATATCAAAGACACCAATTTCATTAGTGGAGCCAAAGCGGTTTTTCACTGCCCGCAGGATACGGTAATTTTGATGGCGCTCCCCTTCAAAATAGAGTACGGTATCCACAATGTGCTCAAGTACTTTGGGGCCGGCAATGGCGCCGTCTTTGTTGACATGGCCCACCACCCATATGGGGATGCCCTCGTTTTTAGCGCAGCGCATCAGCGCTTGGGTGCACTCGCGCACCTGTGTAACGCTGCCAGCGGCAGAGGTCAACGACTCCATCAGCATAGTCTGGATGGAGTCAATAATTACAATATCAGGCTTATGCGCCACTATGGTATTCACCACCGATTCAACGTTGGTGTCGGAAAGTAGGAACAGATTCTGCGTGTCCACCCTTAACCGGGCCGCGCGCAGCTTAATTTGCCGCTGAGATTCCTCTCCGGAATTATACAGAACCGTGTGGTCCTTCCCCATATGTTGGCAAATCTGTAGCAGGAGGGTCGATTTACCGATACCAGGATCTCCGCCCAACAGCACCAATGAACCTTTGACCAGCCCTCCGCCTAAAACACGGTCCAGCTCACTTAGGCCGGTGTAGTAACGGATTTCATCAGAGTCGTCAACAGAGGTGATGGAGATGAGCTCCGTCCGCGCGGCAACGCGGGAAGATGCGCTTTTGGATTTGCTCACCACCTGGCGGATTTCCTCATGGAGGGTGTTCCACTCATCACAGCTTGGGCATCTTCCCGCCCAGCGGGGGGATTCATAGCCACATTCACTGCAAACATAAACGGCTTTGGCTTTTGGGGACAATTTTTAACGCTCCTTTTAAGATTCACATTATTCCTGCACCAAATAACGGATCACACCCGCATAGATGATGTAGGCCAAGGTATCTTGGTATTCCTCAGTTAACAGCATATCCGCCTCTTCTGGATTGGACAGAAAGCCGCATTCCACCATAATGGCAATGCTTTTGGTTTCATACAATAAAAAGATATTGTCTCCGGTCTGTTTGACCACCCTTTGATTGTCAGGCTGAACGCCCTCTGCAATGGTTCTTTGTATAGTGTCAGCCAGCACCCTGCTCTCCGGATGGTTTTGACCATAAAACACCTGCGTCCCTTTGTATTGGCTTTGAGTAAAGGAATTTTGATGGATACTGATAAAGATAGCATCGGGATTTTCCTCCATAATGCCTAACCGGTTGTGGAGGTCCGAACGCTTGATCTCCCTGGTCTTGGTCAATCCCACATCATGAATGGAGATATCCGAATCCCGCGTCAAAATCACATCGAAACCGCTGATCACCATAAACTCCTTCAGTTTAAGGGCAATCGCCAGATTGATATCCTTTTCCACCGCTTTATTGATCCCCACGGCGCCGCCGTCTATACCGCCGTGGCCAGCGTCAATGATGACTGTAATCCCTTGATCCTGAGCAGTTGTGGAGGCCGGCGCTACCCTTTCAATCAGTGTCGGTACCGACATCATTAGGGATATGGCGACAATAATAAAACACAGAACCGCGATATAAATGTTCTTCCTAGACTTGCTCATAAAACAAATCACCCCACAACAACATATGCAAGGTGATCATTTATTATGTGTACAAGAACCCTCCAGCCGTTGAAGAAAAATAGAATTAGCAGGAAGCGCCGGGGCATATCCAGCGCCTTGCCTTTGGCAAGTCCTCTAAAACTGTTTTATACGAATCTTGGGTTAAAGTGTAAATAAAATTTCTTAAAACCGCGCGGATTAGGCCGCAATAGAAATTTTATTTATTGCCGATTTAAACGAAGATTAGCATTACTTGGCTTTTTTAAACTTGATCTTTTCCATGATAGAAATCCGCTTGTACCCTAAAGAATATCCCACTGTAGTGGCGGCTACATAGATTAATGGGAACAACATCAATACAATGAAGTAGATACTTTGGAAATTGATAATATAGGGCTCAGGATTGACCAATTGCAGGAATCCAAAGAATTGTATATTAAGCAGTGAATAGATGATGTAAAGAACCTGACCGGCACCGGTGCTCTGGAAGATTTTTGCGATGACCATTAGGAGGATAGATGCATAAGATGGGATACAAGCCAGCAGCCCCACCTTGACGCCTCTGTATTTGTCATACTCAACGCGGCCAAACTGGACAAAATTGGAATCCCTGTCCCCCTCATACCACATAGGGCTATACAGCATGACAAAGAGCAAGAAAAGTTGAATGGCCTGAATAAGAACCTTACCCCAAACCGCATCAATGGCGATATAGGTCATAAAAATTATCCAACCTATAATATAAGAAATCAGTCCCTGTAACAGAACCGACCGGGCCAACTGAGGGATGGTTTTTCGCTTGATAATTACCTTTTTTTCAGACGCCGCCTGCTCCGCAACCGCCTTGGTTTCTTTAGAATCCAACTGATTCACCTCTTAGATTATAGTTATCAAATTATACAACAAATTTTGCAGATAAACAAGGCGGCGGAGTAAAAGTTTATAAACCGTTCAGATTCATCCGGATATATCGCAGATTTTTTAAGCGGTTGGGGTTGACAAAAAGAAATAATCGATTATAATAGTTCACAATAAAGGCAATGACGGGATTCAGTAGAAGAGAGTGGCTGGATTGGCAGAGAGCCCCTGGGTGGTGTAAAGGGGATCCGCTTCTTTTTGAATATACCTCCCTGAGCCGTCGGCTGAACGCAGAGATGCCAGTAGGACCGCACCGGGACCGCCCGTTATAGCGGCTGGGGTTCAGCATGACCCTTAGAGGCCGTTTGATCAGGATTGGTCACACGGCAAATTGAGGTGGTACCGCGGATTAACCATTCGCCCTCATTGCGCTTACTGCGCGGTGGGGGCTTTTATATTTGTAAAGGAGTAATGTGGATGATATTATCTGGACTGGAAATCAAGCAGCGTTTAGGCAGTGATATTGTGATCGACCCCTTCGATGACAGGCGCCTCAATCCCAACAGCTACAATCTCCGCCTGAACAATGAGCTGCTGGTATATGACACCGATGTGCTGGACATGAAGGCTGAAAACCCATATAGGCGCATCGATATTCCTAAAGAGGGGTTGGTGCTCAAGCCCAATAAGCTCTACCTGGGAAGAACCATGGAATACACCACCACCACCAATCTGGTGCCGATGCTGGAGGGCAGGTCCTCCATTGGCCGGCTGGGCCTGTATATTCACGTGACGGCCGGTTTTGGAGATGTGGGCTTCTCAGGGTATTGGACCTTGGAAATCCATTGTATTGAACCTGTGCGCATCTATCCGGAGGTGGAGATTTGTCAAATTTTTTACCACACGATCCAGGGCGATTATGTCAACTACACTTCAGGTAAATATCAAAAAAACCGGGATATACAGCCCAGTATGCTATATAAGGACTTTAAGGAGGAGAAATAAAAATGCAGAATGTATTGGATGGTTTACAGGAGAGAGGGTTAGTGGCCCAATCCACCAATTTGGAGGGACTCAGGGAGGTTTTGGGCAAGGAGAAAGTGCGGTTTTATATCGGCTTTGACGGCACCGCCGACAGCCTGCACATCGGCCACTTCTTCCCCATTATGCTAATGATGCGCATGCAGCGGGCAGGCCATATTCCCATTGCCTTACTGGGCACCGGCACTGCGGTAGTGGGCGATCCCACCGGCAAAACCGATATGCGCAAAATGCTCTCCGTTGATGAGATTAACCACAATGCGGAGATTTTTCAACAGCAAATTTCTAAATTTATAGACTTCTCCGAAGGTAAGGCATTGCTCCGCCGCAACGGTGACTGGTTGTTTGAGCTCAAGTATATGGAATTCATCCGCGAGGTGGGCATCCACTTTTCCGTAAACCGTATGCTGACAGCGGAGAGCGTCAAGGCCCGCATGGAGAAGGGCCTGTCCTTCATGGAATTTAACTATATGATTCTTCAAAGCTATGATTTCTACCATATGTTTAAGGAGGATAACTGTATCCTCCAAATGGGCGGGGACGATCAATGGTCCAATATCATTCATGGCGTGGAACTGATTCGGAGGATGGAGGGCAAGGAGGCCTATGGACTTACGGTGCCTTTGCTGACCAACAAGGATGGCAAAAAAATGGGCAAAACCGAGAAGGGCGCGTTGTGGCTGGACCCCAACCGGACCTCACCCTATGAGTTTTTCCAGTACTGGCGAAACATCAATGATGAGGACGTCATCAATACCATGAAATTTATCACCTTCATCCCCATGGAGGAAATCCGGGAGATGGAGAAGCTGGAGGGCAGCGGCATCAACCAAGCCAAGGAGCGCTTAGCCCATGAACTCACCGCGCTGATCCACGGCAAGGATGAAGCGGACAAGGCCTTAAAAGCAGCCAAATCCCTCTTTATCTCCGGTTCGGATGATGAGAACATGCCCTCCACCCAATTGACGGATGATCAATTCATAGACGGCTCTATCGGCATTTTGGATTTACTGGTTACCACAGGGTTAGCCCCCTCTAAAGCTGAGGGAAGGCGCTTAGTGACCCAGGGCGGTATATCCATCGACGGTGTAAAGGTGGTGGACTGTGCCATGCTGTTGGAAAAAAGCCGTTTTGAGGGCGAAGGTATCACCCTCAAGAAGGGCAAAAAAGCTTTTAATAAAGTGATCTGCTCATAATATTTATGTAAACGGCCTATAATTCAAGCAAGGAAAGGTTCTATAGCTATTAAAAAACGCCGAGAAGCAATTTGGGGAGAACCGGGAAGAAAGAAACCGTATACGGCACAAATGCCCCCAATCGTAGTTTTATTATCCTACGATTGGGGGCTTCTTTGCAATGCCCGTTTTTCCCGGTGCGGTGCGGGCTTGGTTGGGGGCTTTCAACCATTTACAAAAAGTCCTTACCGGGTTCCATAGATCCGGTCTCCGGCATCACCTAAACCGGGAATAATATAGCCGTTTTGATCCAAGGCATCATCCAAAGCGGCGCAATAAATCTGCACATCGGGATGGGTCTGTGACAAAGCCTTTATTCCCTCCGGCGCGGCACAGATACACATAAACTTAATCTTCTTGACACCCTTCTCCTTCAGCAGATTAATGGCATCCACCGCAGAGCCGCCGGTGGCCAACATGGGATCAAGGACAATTGCTTCCCTTTCTTCTATGTCATGGGGGAATTTACAGTAGTACTCCACAGGCTGCATAGTCCCGTGGTCACGGTACAGGCCCACATGACCCACCCTGGCGTTGGGTACCATTTTTAAAGCGCCCTCCACCATGCCCAGTCCCGCCCGAAGTATAGGGACAAAGGCCAGCTTTCTGCCCGCGATCACCTTGCATTTTGCTATCCCCAAGGGGGTCCTCACATCCACATCTTTCAGGGGTAAATCCCGTGTGGCCTCATAACACATCAGCATAGCGATCTCTGAGGTCATCTCGCGAAAATCCTTGGATGAAGTGTTGCTGTCGCGCAGGTGAGCCATTTTATGCTGTATTAAGGGATGGTCAATAATGATAGCTTCTTTGCCCATAGCGGCCGTCCTCCTCAAAATTAATCTACCATGAATTTTCCTGCCGGGCCAACCGCTCATTTCTCTCACGTTCAGCCTGGGGTAATCTTAAATATGACGGTGTCAAATCCTGGGGCCCCACAATACCGGTCTGCCTCATAAAGGCGCTCTCCCCTACGCGGCAGACAGACGATGCCCTTTGCATCCGCCTGGACTGGATGGCTAAAGTAGCCCTGTCCAGGGAATGGACAAGCTTATTATAGCACATTTCGGCGCCGTCTCCAACAAAAATTATTGCCTCCCTGAGATTGCCGAGCTCCCGGCCCAGCTGCTCAAGGGAAACTGCCCGGTCTTCGCCAATCCGCTGAAGAACTTCCCCATCTCCACGAAATAACGCGGTGTAAACCTGTTCCCGCCGGGCATCCATCACCGGGCACACAACGCCATCAAAATCCTGCAAATTCCAGGCCAAAGCCTCCAACGTCGAGACTGAGGCACAGGGAATGCCGCTTCCCACAGAGATCCCCTGTACAGCGGCAATGCCTATGCGCAGCCCTGTAAAGGAACCCGGTCCGGTGCTGACCGCCAGTAAATCCAATTCTCTCAGAGAAACCCGGGTTAAATCCAATAACGCCTTCACCATGGGAAGAGCCGTTTCACTGTGGGTCAGTCCCACATCGGCGTAAATCTCCCCCAATAGCTTGCCACTTTCATATATGGCGGCGGAAGCCGTTTTGGCCGATGTGTCAACTCCCAAAATTTTCAAGCGCGTCCCTTCCTTCAATGGTGATGTTGCGTTCATTTTCCGATACCCTGTCCAAATGTACCCGGATGGCGTCCGTCGGAATCTCCTCCGCTATATTTTCACTCCACTCAATGAGGAGCACTGCCTTGGTATCCAGGTAATCGTAATAGCCTGTGGTGTAGAGGTCCTCAGGGGAGGCGATACGGTACATATCAAAGTGATACAGGTCCAACACGCCATGATACTCATGCACCAGCGCAAAGGTGGGGCTGAGCACCTCCCCGTCAAAGCCCGCTCCCCGGGCTACTCCCCGAACAAATGCCGTTTTGCCGGCACCCAGGTCACCGGTGAAGGCCACTACATCCCCGGGACAAAGCCTCAGGCCGAAGGCTTCACCCAGCCGTTCCGTCTCCGCCACACTGGCGGTGCGGTAGGTCGCCACATCCATTTCCTCCAAAAAAGGCTTAAAACAGCCCCACTATTTTTCCGTCCGGGCCAATATCTATGGCATTGGCCACCGGCTGTTTGGGCAGTCCGGGCATGGTCATAATCCCTCCGGCAATGACCACAACAAATCCGGCGCCGGCAGACAGCTTCACATCCGTTACCTGGAGGGTAAAGCCTTCAGGTCTCCCCAACAGGGTGGGCGTATCGGATAAAGAATATTGGGTCTTGGCAATGCAGACGCGCAACCCCTCTACGCCCAAGGACTCAATATCCTTGACGGCCTTCCTGGCTACAGCCGAGTAGGCCACCCCAACCGCTCCATAAATGGTCTTCGCTACCGCTTCAATCTTTTCCGCAATGGATTGTTCCGGCGTATATATAGGCTTATAGGTGTTGGGCTGCTCACAGGCTTCCACCACCTTTTGAGCCAGCTCCACCACTCCATCGCCTCCCCTAGCGAAGCCCTCAGACAAGGCGCACTCCACGCCGATCTCAGCGCAATAGTCCATTAGCATGGACAGCTCGGCATCAGTGTCAGTATGAAACCGGTTGACAGCCACCACTGTGGGCACTCCATATTTACGCATATTGTCCACGTGGGCTCTGAGGTTGCACAGGCCCTTGGACAACGCCTCTAAATTTTCCTTATCCAAGGTCTTCTTATCGGCTTTGCCGTTATATTTCAGCGCTTTAACAGTCGCCACAATCACGATGGCGGAGGGCTTGATTCCGGCGGTGGGGCACTTGATATCCAGGAATTTTTCCGCTCCCAAGTCAGAGCCAAATCCAGCCTCAGTGATACAGTAATCCCCCAGCTTCAAGGCCAGACGGGTGGCAGTAATGGAGTTGCAGCCGTGGGCAATATTCGCAAAAGGACCGCCATGCATCAACGCGGGAGTATTCTCTAAGGTCTGCACCAGGTTGGGATTGATGGCGTCTTTAAGTAACACTGTCATGGCGCCGTCCGCCTTTAAATCGCGGGCAAATACCGGCCCGTTTCCATAGGTGTAGGCCACCAAAATATTCCCAAGCCTCTTTTTTAAATCTTCAAGGCCGGTGGCGAGGCAAAGAATAGCCATGACTTCACTGGCTACTGTGATGGTAAAATGATCCTCCCTAGGCACACCATTAGGCTTTCCGCCCAAACCCACCAGCACATTGCGCAAAGCCCTGTCATTCATATCCAAGACCCTGGCAAAGAGAATCCTCCGCGGATCAATCCCCAATGCATTTCCTTGCTGGAGATGGTTGTCGATCAAGGCGCAAAGGAGGTTGTTGGCGGCCGTAATGGCGTGCATATCCCCGGTAAAATGAAGGTTGATCTCCTCCATAGGCACTACCTGTGAGTACCCGCCGCCGGCAGCGCCTCCCTTGACACCAAAGACAGGACCCAATGACGGCTCACGGAGGGCAATGACGGCCTTCCTCCCTATCTTGGGCATGGCCTGACCCAAACCAACGGTGACAGTGGTCTTTCCCTCACCGGCCGGCGTGGGGTTGATGGCTGTCACCAAGATTAATTTGCCGTCCTCTCTATGAGCCAGCCGGTCCAGCAATTCCAGCGGTAGCTTGGCCTTATATTTTCCATAGCAAACCAATTCATCCCGCTCAACTCCCAGTTTTTCAGCAATAGCTTCGATGGGTTCCATCTTGGCCTGCTGGGCAATCTGCACATCTGTCAGCACATTTACTGCCTCCTTTATTTTTATCTCCATAGAAAAAGTATATCACAGGTTGGGGGAAGATAAAAGGAGTGTGAACCTATCTTGGCCATATCTCTCCGCTTAAATCCTCTTGCCGGGATAAGCGTTGGGCGCCACTCCGTTAAACCGCTTGCAGTTCATGTGAAAAATTAAGATATTACCAACAGCCCCGTCTGACGTTTTTCCTCATAACCGTCCTTATTTGCTTATACTTTCCATCTGATTGATCCTGCTGGCTACAAACCCCGCCCCAAAGCCATTGTCAATATTGACCACCGCCACACCGGATGCGCAGGAATTAAGCATGGACAATAGGGCGGCTACACCTCCAAGGTTGGCGCCATACCCCACACTGGTGGGGACCGCAATCACCGGACAACTCACCAATCCGCCCACAACACTTGGCAGCGCCCCCTCCATTCCGGCTACGGCAATCACGACCCGCGCCTTCGTGAGTATGTCCAGTTTGGACAGCAGCCGGTGCAGTCCAGATACGCCCACATCGTACAAACGGATAACCTTGTTGCCCAGCACCTCAGCCGTCAACGCAGCCTCCTCGCAGACAGCCATATCACTGGTGCCCGCGCTGGCAACCACGATAGAGCCTGTCATCAGCCTCTCTTGATCCGGATTTACCACGCCGAACTGGGGGATGGGATGATATTCAAGATCGCACCGCTTACCCAAAAATTCAGCCGACTCCGGAACAAGGCGGCTAATAATAATATCCTTCGCACCGTGTTCCAGCATATTTGCCACTATTCCATAAATCTGCTCAGCCGTTTTTCCTCGGCCATAGATCACCTCTGGCACCCCTTGGCGCACACCCCTATGATGGTCAACCTTGGCATATCCCAAATCCTCAAACGGAGCTGTTTTAAGCTTTGCGAGCGCTTCCTCAGGCGCAAGGCCGCCATCTTTGACGGCATTCAGCATGGCCAACATTTCTCTTTGTTCCATCACTTCAACATCCTTCACAACATTACTGATACGCCCTACGCACCTATTGGTAACTGGCAATGAGGGCGGGGAAGCATATGATTTACACCTGACATTATAACGCATTGTCCATTGGAAATCCACCGTCCAACCGTCCTTTTCCTCCACTTCACAAAACGAAAACCTTGACTTATAAATTTTAGTCAAGGTAATGTATCGGTAGCAATTGACACCGGAATCCCCTTAAATATGTGGAGAGCCCTAACAACAAAAACGCCTGCTTGGTTTAAAGCAGACGTTTTTTATTGTTATTACAGCCCCATATGGCAGGATTTAAATTCGTCGTAGTTGCCATAGAAGCTTTCAAAATTCTTTTGGTCAACCAACAAAATGCGGTTAGCTATTTTATTGATAAAGTACCGGTCGTGAGAAACAAACAGCAACGTGCCGGTGAACCGCAACAAGGCCTCCTCTAAAACCTCCCTGGTCTCTATATCAATGTGATTGGTGGGTTCATCCAAAATGAGAAGATTAACCTTGTTCTGCATCAGAACCGCCAGTTTGAGCAGGACCTTTTCTCCGCCGGAGAGGCTTCCAACACGCTTAAAGACATGTTCGCCATAAAAAAAGTACTTGGCCAGTATACTGCGGGCCTCTCCCTCCGCGCAAATGTATTCCCTGCGGAAAACCTGCAAAACCGTCTCAGTGTCATTGTCAAAACGTATTTCCTGTGGGATATATCCCACAGCGGCGCTAGGATTAAAGCTAATGGATCCCTGGAAGGAATTTTCCCCTAGGGCAGCCTTGATAAACGCAGTCTTTCCCGTTCCATTGTCGCCGATAAGACAACACTTTTCCCGTTCATATAGGGTCATCCCTGCATCATCAAAGAGATGGGCCGCTCCCAAGGTCATGGAAAACGCCTCCACCTTCAGCACCTCTTTGCCTGTGCGGTCCCCCTGAAAGGCTATGTTGATTTTGGCCTTTTCCATCTGGGGCTTATCCACCATCTCCATCTTTTCAAGCCGCAGCTCCAATTGGGCGGCCTTTCTAAAGAATTTTGGGTTGTCCCCCTGACGGCCCCAATCACGGTACCGCTTTATGGCAGCCTTCATCTCCGCGATTGCACGCTGTTGGGTCTTATACCGCTCAAATTCCTCCAGAAGCTCCCGTTCCTGCTCCTTCAAGCTATAGGTGTAGTTGCCTGGATACAGACTTCCCACGCCACGGTCCAGAATCAGGGTTTTGGTGGCTACCTTGTCCAGAAAATACCGGTCATGGGAAATCATAACCACAGTGCCGCCAAACTTGGATAAAAATCCCTCAAACCACTCCAATGTGGACACATCCAGATGATTGGTGGGTTCGTCCAACAGCAGTATATCAGGCCGCTTCAAAATAATCGACGCCAACTTGACCACCGTTTTTTGACCGCCGCTGAGGACATTAAAGGGGCGGTCCAGCAATGGAGTCAACCCAAAACCGCCAACGATTTTGGCAAATTGCTCCTGTATGCCATAGCCGTCCATAGCGATAAATTGGTCTTGAAGGGCGGCATACTGTTCCATCAGCTTTTCCAACGCGCTGGGATCAGTTGTCTCAGCCATCCTTCCTTCCAGTTGAGTTAATTGTTCCTGCGCCTCATACACAGCGGCAAATGAACTGCGCAACACCGCGTCAACCGTCACCGAGGGATCCTCAAACAGCTTGGGGATCTGCTCCAGATACCCCACTGTCGCGCCTTTGCGCAGATAAATTGTCCCTTGGTCGGCGTCCTCTTCCCCTGCGATGATATTAAATATTGTGGATTTTCCAGCGCCGTTACGGCCAACAATCGCCAGCCTGTCCCCCGTCATCAGCTCAAAGCTGACGCTGTCCAGCACCGTGCTAAACCCAAAATTCTTGCTAATCTTATTGACTCCTATCTCAATCATAACCGCAAAACCTCTTTGTTTTCTTTATTTGTTGTACCCTAGGAAAACAAAGCCTGTGAATTGGATAGGAAAGGCGAATTAAGCCTTCTCTCCGCACAATAAATCGCCTAAGCCTATTTTATAACAGACTTTGTGCGGAGCAAGGTGTCCCCTTTTCTGTGATAAAACAGAAACACGAAACCGCCCCCTTTCTCTTTCTATATCTGTATTAATCATTATAACATATTTGCATAAACAAAAACAGCTCCAACCAAATAGACGCCTATTCCCGCGTATGAATGGCGTGAAATAATTGCCACATAACTTCACTGCCGCCTATAGGCCGGGGCTCAGGGCTAGCTTGGAAATCTTCGGGAAGGGAATAGAACTCCCCAAAAAGGCGGTCATAGGCTAACAGGTCCAGTGTGCTGTCATTAGGTATCTCCTCCCTGTAATTGGTTGAATAGACGGAATTTTCATACATCATCTCCACCATGGAGGCAATAAATTCAGTCTGCTCCAGGCCTGCCGCCTCTATAAGCAAATATGGCAAGTAAAAGGCGGAGATATCCCCCGTCCATTCAATCTGGACCCCATAATTGTTCCAGATGAAAAACCTTTGCTCATACAATGCACTGCAGTTGGAGGCGTCAATGCCTAATTGATCGTAGGGATTGTTTTCATCGATCAAAAAAGGAAAGTGATCCCCCACAAAAAGGACCAGGACAAGTTCGTCCATCTTCTCCAAGGCGTCCATAAAATTTTGTAAAGCCTCATCCGTCTTGGCGATGCCTTGGATGTAGATGTCAAACTCCGTCTCGCTCTCGTCTTCAACTAGATAAGGTTTATGATTTTGCATGGTAGTTGCGTGTATGTAACCGGGCTTATCACTGGTTTCAAGCTCATAAAGAATTTGGTCAAAGACGGTTTGGTCGTCAATATAAGTATTGTACTGCGTGAGCGGAACAGTAAAATCCTCTTGGAAAAGGAGCTTGTCAAAATCTAAATTTACATAAACTTGATCCCGGTCATAGAAGGAGCTGACATAAGGATGGATATAGGTTGTCCCATATCCCAACAGAGAAAAATACCTGGCTAACGAGGGATATGACCGTTCGGTGTCAAACAGCGTCTGAGGGGCTGAAGGGTCGTTGAGGGACTTCATGGGCAAGCCCAAAAGCAGCTCCAGCTCTGTCCGTATGGTGGTGCCTCCAAAGGTGGGCACAATGGCCGTACCCGACAATCCCTGGCTGCTGATAGCATCAAAATTGTCATATATCCCGGATTCAACCTCCCAGCCAAGCTGGCGGAAATCCCCATAGGATTCAGACATGACTACTACAATGTGGGGGTTGACCTCCTGCCCCTCCAAATCTGGGGGAACAAGGCTGTCCCGGACAACTTCTTCAGAATATTCCTCCGGTTCCTGCACATCCTTATGAATAGACTCGGTGCCCGTTTGGGCCAGGTAAGCGATCATACTGTTATTTTCAAATTTTTGATGCGCTATAAAGGTGTTGATATCCATCCGGTTGTCGATACCAAAGGCCTCATAGACACTTGCTGAGACAGAGGGAACCAGCACTGTGGCAATTACTCCAATAAAACAAACGGCGCTGGTTGTCAAAGCTTTGCCATACTTTATGGCATATCCAGGACAAAACCAGATACAAAGCCCAGTATAAGCCACAAAGAGAAGTATGCACAATACATTAATAATTGTAAATTCTAAGTTTGCAAATTTTGCAATTTGAGACGCGTCTCCGGTCATTACCAGATCGGTCAGCACAAAATGCGTCCGGCTTGACTTATACTTAAAATACTCCACAAAGGACAGCATAAGGCAAAACCCACCCAGCAAAAATACAGATAGCCAAACAGAGCGGATTATCCCCAACAGGATAACAAACAGTACCGACATAAGCAGAATATCAAACAAAAAGGCCAGACATTGGTTCCAAATAAAGTCAACTAGCCTTGCAGCACTCTGCATATGATTGAATTCCACCACCAATACAATGAATATTGGAGAGAATAGAGCGAGAAAAAGATTGAAACGCTTATAACGGGTCCGGTTGCTCAATGCCCTATCTCGAAAGCTCTTCCACACAATATGGCCTCCTTTTCCAATATTTTGTGAAAACGAAAACCGTATTACTCCATATAATACGGTTCATAAATCATCGTATCGCGGTAGGGCTCCTTTGTCAATTGAAATGGTGGATAGTTTATAAAAAATTAAGAAAGTACTTGTATAAGATATCCACATTGGTATGCAGAAAGCTTTTGCATGTAGCATTCATTTATTGATTGCACAACTGAGATCGTCGGCTTTTCCCGAGTTCTCTTCTTGTTCTGAATGCCGTTGAAAATCAGCTATACTTAAAAAATAGAGCAAAATATTCCAGTGTATATTCAAACAAATATTAAGTAATTTAAGGAGAGA
>Ga0153942_1000181_pt1 | contig 22879 bp, 22 predicted proteins | sample TSNJ026MetaG_FD_104731 | JGI IMG/M metagenome (GOLD analysis project Ga0153942, IMG submission 104731) | Attine ant fungus gardens microbial communities from New Jersey, USA - TSNJ026 MetaG | ecosystem: Host-associated > Fungi > Mycelium > Unclassified | place: USA: New Jersey, Brendan T. Byrne... | reverse complement strand
GCCTTACTGGCCGCAGGCTGCGCGGAACTCATCCCAGATGCGGGTATGAATTTCCTCAATATCAGTGCCCACGTTCTGGATCATCTCCATATTAACATTGAAGCCTTCCGGCAGGGTCACAAAGCCCTTTACGGATTCATCGATATAGGGTTCGGCGGCTTCGGTGGTACAGTAGTAGCAGAGCCATTCAAAGCATCTGGCCGCAACCTCGGCATCCAGAATATAATTTAGGAATTGATAGGCCGCGTCAGCGTTGGGAGCATTGGAGGGAATAAATCCGGCCATAATGCCAAAGCCAATGCCCTCTTGGGGAAACACAATTTCCAGATCAGGGTTTTCCAGCTTGGCCAGCGCCACCTGGTTGGTGTACATAACGCCCACACTGATCTCACCGGACAGCAGGTCCACCTGAATATTATCGTCCTTAATCAAGCGAATATTCGGAGCCAAATCAATCAACAGTCCTCCCGCACGCTCAATAACCTCTGTATCCTCCGTGTTGTAGCTCTCCCCCAGTACCTTGAGCGCCATACCGTTAATGACCCGGGGATTGGCGATGACGCCCACTTTATCCCGCAAGCTCTCATCCCACAGATCGCTATACCCCTTGATATCTATATCCACAGCGGAGGGATCATAGATCAGGGTCATAACTCCCGCGCCATAGGGCACAGTGTAGTCATCATTGGGATCATAGAATTGGCCTTGATAAATGGAGTTGATATTGCCATAATTGGACAGCTTAGAGGTATCCAGCTTTTGTGCTAGACCTTCATTAACGGCGGTCTCTATAATATAGTCGTCCACAATGGCCAGATCATAATCCCCGCCCTTCGCGGCCTGCAGCTTAGACAACATCGTCTCGCCGGAATCGAAGTTCACATAATTGACCTTGAGGCCTGTTGCCTCTTCAAAGCCGCTCAAAACCTCATCCGGGAACATGCCCTCCCAGGTGTAAAGTGTCAGTGTATTACTTGAACCGCTTGAACAACCGGCCAATCCTGTCATACACAGAACCAAAACCAGCGCCGCAACAAGCCATTTCATTTTTTTCATCATTCATCCTCCTGTTTCCTCATTGATATTAAGATTGGTAGTGGCGTCAGGCTGTTTATTTGAACCCTTCCGGGACCTGCCGATGAACATGGAGAGCAGGCCCAAAAAGAGGGTTGCCAGAAACATCAGGGTACACAGAGCATTGGTTTTGGGAGTGACCCCTGTTTTAATCTGGGTATAGATTTTGATGGGCAGTGTGTTGACGTTGCTGCCGGTGACAAATACGCTGATGATTACGTCGTCCAGACTCATGGCAAAGCTGAGAAGCATACCGGAAACAATGGCCGGACGAATCAGGGGAAAGGTGATGTCCACAAAGGCCCTCAGTTCCCCGGCTCCCAAATCCTTGGCGGCTTCCACATAACTTTTGTCAAGCCCCACCAAGCGGGCTTTGACCTGCATCAGCACATAAGGGATACAGAAGGCGGTGTGGGCAATAAGCAAGGTGGTCATACCAAAAGGCAGGCCCAACAGGGAGAAAAAGACCAGAAATATCATGCCCAGGATAATCTCAGGGATCATAATGGGCAGGGTGGACAAATACTCCACCACCCCTTTGCTTCGCAGGGAAACCCTGGACAATCCCACTGCGCCCAGGGTGCCGATAACGGCAGCGCAGAGACTGCTGAGAGTCGCTAATACAACGCTGTTAATCAGGGCGTCAAAGATAGAGCTGTCCCTAAACAGCTCCCTGTACCAATCCAAGGAAAAGCCTGTCCAAAGGACGGCGGAACGCCCTCCATTAAAGGAGTAGATCATCACAAACAGAATGGGCAGGTACATGAAAACCATAATCACGCCCAGATAAATGTGGGGGAAATGGGTCCGGTTCTTCATATTATATCAACCCCTCCAAATCCTTCACCTTGGTCACCCGGCGGTAGAGGTAGATCATCAGGCTGGTCATCACCATCAGCACCACCGAAAGGGCCGCCGCAAAGGGCCAGTCATGGGCCTTCATCAGCTGCTCATAGATTAAGCTGCCCATAAGAAGGACCTTGTTGCCGCCTAAAATATCGGCGATAAAGTAGAGCCCCATTGAGGGGATAAAGGTGAGCACCACTCCGGACAGCAGACCCGGCAGTGTCAGTTTCAAAGAGATGGTGAGAAAGGCCTTCACGGCCCCCGCCCCCAAATCCCTGGCCGCCTCCACCAGGCTCCAGTCCAGCTTTTCCGCACTGGAGTAGACGGAAAAAATCATAAAGGGTACCAGCACATACACCATGCCCACCACTACGGCAGGATAGGTATACAGTATCTTAAGCGGCTCAGAGGTCAACCCAATCCCCATCAGAATACTGTCCAGCACACCGTTGGCCTGGAAAAAGATAATCCAGCCGTACAAGCGCATCAGGGAGCTGGTCCAAAAAGGGATAATGAGAAAAAACATCATCCGCCCCCGCCATTTGGGGGACAGCTTGGCCATAAAGTACCCGAAGGGATAGCCGATCAACGCTACCAATATGGTGCTGGTAAAGGCCAATTTAAGGGATTGGCCAAAGGTTTTAAGATAGATGGGCTCAAAGATGCGGGCATAGTTGCGGAAGGTGAATTGGTTGACCACCCCCCATACCTCAGCCCGGCTCAAAAAACTGAGCACCAGCATATAAATGAGGGGCCCTGCCACAAACAACAATGTGAATACATACAGAGGCAGAATAGCAATCAGGGACATTCTGTCCCTGGCCGGGCGTTTTGGCCTGCTTACTTGTTCCATCGAAACGATCATTCCCCCTCCATACTGGATTCCAGTTCATTCCCCGACTGCAAATCCACCATAACCGCGTTTTCAGGCCCCCAAGCCACCGACACCCGGTCCCCCGGCTCCAACGACGAGTTGATGCCGTGCCGGCTGGCAATGAGCTCGGCGCCGTCACTCAGAGATAAGGTGATCCGCAGCATTCCGGCAGTAAAGCTCTTCTCTTTGACACAGGCCTTTAGGCCTGCACTGCCCGCCGCCTCCGCGGACATCAATACCAGGTGCTCGCTGCGCACAGCCACCGCGGCCGGATCTCCAGGCCGCACCGCATTCCTATCTTCCAGCTTCTCAGGGATAGCCGCCCAGAATACTCCATCGGGATGGCTAAATTTGACCGATCCATTCTCATCCTTTTCCTCCACCCAGCCGGTGACAACATTGGCGTTGCCCACAAAACGGGCCACATAGCTGGTCCGGGGGTGGTTGTATATCTCCTCGGCAAAGCCAATCTGCTCAAACCGCCCATCCCGCATCACCACAATGCGGTCGGACATATTGAGGGCCTCCTCCTGGTCGTGGGTTATGTAAACAAAGGTGATCCCCAACTGCTTTTGCAGCCGTTTAAGCTCTAACTGCATCTGGCGGCGAAGCTGCAAGTCCAGCGCCCCTAAAGGCTCATCCAGCAACAAAATCTTGGGCTGGTTCACGATGGCCCTGGCAATGGCCACACGCTGGCGCTGTCCGCCGGACAGCTCGTTGGGCATCCTTTTTTCAAATCCCTCCAACTGTACCAAATCCAAGGCGTCCTCCACCGCTTGTCTAATTTTCGGCTTAGACACCCGTTTCAAGCGCAGGCTGTAGCCAATATTACTCTCCACCGACATATGGGGGAATAGGGCATAATTCTGAAATACGGTGTTCACGTCCCGCTGATTTGGCTCCCAGCCGGTAACATCCTGCCCCTCCAGCAATACCTGGCCCTGATCGGGCTTTTCCAATCCGGCAATAATCCGCAAAGTTGTCGTTTTGCCGCAGCCCGATGAACCCAACAGGGTGATAAATTCTCCTTGATTGACGCTCAAGCTGATGTTGTTGAGGACCCGCGTTTCCTGAAAACTCTTTTCTATCCCTTGAAGCTCTAAGATCGTCTGACTCATCTCGGCCCTCCATACAAAATTGGTATACTTAGACATTATATCACAATTGGCGTTCATTGGAAAGAGGAGGAAAAGGCCATCAATAAGCCACTCTTTACATGCAAGGTGTAAAGTTTTATCCTCCGGCAGCCGTCTTTACTACTATACACCTTAGAGTAAAGGCGAAGTCAATACCCTGATCCACAACCGTTCCTCCAGAAACGGATAAGGAACTGATCCGCAGGCAAGCGGGAGAACGCTTTTTCTCCTCCAACAATATTTTAGCGATGTGATTATAGCCGTTACGTGAATGGAAATTAATTGACATTATTTTAACCTGTCACTTTATTAAAGCGGAGAATTATGGTATACTTAATAATAATAAAAATGAAAAGTTGAAAAAATCTGTGTTTTAACAAGCTTTTTGGCTTGGGGACACAGCGGAAAGAGAGGGTTTATTATGGCTGAAAAAAACAACGATATCAATTATTCCGAAATTACGCCAGAGATTCTACAACTCACAGAAAAGTGCGCCTCCAAAGTGATTCCTGCCGATTTATACACAGAATATAAGGTGTTCCGCGGCCTGCGCGATCTTAACGGCAACGGCGTTCGCGCCGGCTTAACCACCATCTCGGAAGTCACGGCCAAAAAGATAGTGGACGGCGTAGAGGTCCCTATGGATGGCAAGCTCTACTACCGGGGCATTGATGTGGAAGACATTGTTGCGGGATTCCTCAAGGAGGACCGCTTTGGATTTGAGGAAACCATCTACCTGCTGCTTTTTGGCAATCTCCCTACCAAGGAAGAGCTCAATGCTTTTAATGACTTACTCAGTCACTATTGTTCCTTGCCGCCAAAATTTACGCGGGACATTATCATGAAGGCCCCCAGCAGCGATATGATGAACACCTTGGCCCGGAGCGTCTTGATGTTATATTACTACGATGATAATGCCGATGATATCTCCATTCCCAATGTACTGCGCCAAAGCCTGCAGCTCATCTCCATGTTCCCGCTTCTGGCGGTCTACGGCTATCACGCTTACAGCCATTATGAGAGGGATCAGAGCCTGTTTATTCACCAGCCGGACAAGGATTTGTCCATCGCTGAGAATATACTGTACATCCTGCGGCCCGATCAGCAGTTCACCCAACTGGAGGCCCGCATTCTGGATTTGTCCCTGGTCCTCCATGCAGATCACGGCGGCGGCAACAACTCCACCTTCACCGTACATGTGGTATCCTCTTCCGGCACCGATACTTACAGCTCTATCGCAGCAGCATTGGGCAGCCTTAAAGGTCCCAAACACGGCGGCGCCAATATCCGGGTAGCCGGTATGATGGAGGACCTGCAAAAAACCGTGGCTAACCCCAAGGACGAGGGGCAAGTAGCCGATTATCTAAAAAGATTGCTTCACAAGGAGGCCTATGACCGTTCCGGCCTGATCTACGGTATTGGTCACGCCGTATATTCATTAAGTGATCCCCGGGCCAGGCTCTTTGAAACCTTTGTCCAGCGCCTCAGCGCGGAAAAAGGCCGGGAGGATGAATACAAACTGTACGCCACCGTGGCAAGGCTGGCCCCTGAGATAATCGCCAAGGAGAGAAGGATGTATAAAGGCGTCTCCGCCAACATCGACTTCTACAGCGGTTTTGTATATGATATGCTTAACCTGCCCATGGAGCTCTACACCCCCATCTTTGCCATCTCCCGCATAGCGGGCTGGAGTGCGCACCGGATTGAAGAGCTGGTCAATTCCAGCCGCATCATCCGGCCGGCTTACAAAAGTGTAGCCGACTTTAATCCATATATACCATTAACAGACCGGCAATAAGCAATTGTCTTGTCGCCTATTCAAATCATCTAAAAGCGCCCTCTATGAAAAGGTACAGCCTTGTACCTTTTCATAGAGGGCGCTTATGTATATTTTTCGCGCTATCCTGTAATATCGAAGGAAATGAGCGTGTACTTCTCCTCAATATCCTCCATTAGACGCTTGCTGTCACTTTTGGAGCTGCGAAGCGCGTTTAAAGTGATCTTGGCTTGGTAATAGTCATCCTTTTGCTCAAACTTAAGGCCATAGCTGACAATATTGTACTCGTTTTGACTGAGTATGTACAGAAAGTCCTCAACGGCAAAAATGGAGTCCACCTTTAAAACAATCCTCATGGTTTTCATGCGGGAGGGCATCAGTTTAGAGATATATTTGCTCAGCCCATATCCCAACAGGGTAAGGATAACCACCACAACGCTGATCCAGTAAAGCCCCGCGCCAAAGGAGAGGCCAATGGCCGCTGTGGCCCACAGGCCGGCTGCCGTGGTTAGGCCGTGAATAGAGCGCTTGTTGACCATGATGCTGCCGGCCCCCAAAAAACCTATGCCGCTGACCACCTGGGAGGCAATCCGGCTGGCATCCGCCGACATGCCAAATGCCTTCATATCTAAAAATCCGTACTTGGATACCACCATCAACAGCGCGCTGCCAACAGCCACAAAGAAGTGGGTCCGTACACCAGCGTCCTTTGCGTGTAGCTCACGGTTTATTCCAATGCAAATTCCGCCCACACCTGCCAAGACTATCCTCAATAAACACTCTAGTACAAGATTTATTGACATAATCTCTCCCCCATTTTTATTTAATTTATTATTATTTCCCTCATATAGATAAATATTATTATAAATCAGAAACATCACATTGTCAAAGCCATGTGAATTGACTATTTTATTTTACTTATGCTTTGTTTCAGAGCCCTTCATAGTGAATTGCGCCGGAAAATTACCATAGCGTTTCCCCGGTCCTGGCGCTGTAAACAGCCAACCATATATTAAAATATGTCAAAGGAAATTTTCATATTCACAGGGGATGAATTTTATATCAGGCGCCGCACCCATATTTGGTCCTTCGGCCCAGTTATTTTTAAGAGAGCTCACGGATATCCTTCAATACGATCTCCCAAATTCTTTGCTGAATGGTATCGATCTGCAGGGGCCGATTCCCCTCTGAGCAGGGGATGATCTCATAGCCCATTTTTTTGCAGGCATATAACGCCGCCTCACGGCAGCGAACCAAGTACGCAAAGTCCCGCTCATGGACATCCCTCTTGGCGTCGTCCCCGCCATACCGGTGGGACAAAAGGGTTCTAGCGGCCTCCAGCTCCATATCCAAAAAAATCACCCTGTCCGGCTTGGGAATGCCCAACTTGACAAATTCAAAATCCTCTATCCATTCAAGATAGCCGTCCCACTGTATGTTGGGTAATTTGGACATCTGGTGAAACATATTGGAGCTGGTGTACCGGGCCGCCAAGATCAGGCTGCCATTGGCATAGTCCTCCGCCCAATACTTCTTGTAGCTGGCGTACCGGTCCACCGCATAAAAGCTGGAGGCGGCGTAAGCGCCCACGTCGCCGGGCTTGTCCCCAAATTCACCGTTTAGATACATCTTAATCAAGGTAGAGGAGGGCTCTTTGTAATCGGGAAATGAGATGCGGACAGTGTCGATCCCGGCATCTATGAGCTTCCTGGCAAGCAGCTCATGGTGGGTTGTTTTCCCGCTGCCGTCAAGGCCATCCAATACAATCAATTTGCCTGGCAAATCCTATTCAATCCTTCCTAATGATAATGAATCCCCATGGTTTTCTTTAACCATAGTTTTAAAGAATGCCCGGACCTCCCCCATACGGCCACAGGACATCTTCCCCTCCGGGCACTCCCCAAAGACACATTTAGGTCCCGCATACTTAAACAGGTTGGGCGCCGCCTCCTTGACCAACCGCAGCATCTCGGTGGCCAGCTCCCGAATCTCCCACTGGGCCCGGTTACAACACCGGTGGGCAAAAAAATTTTTCAGGCTTCTGGCATTCATGGTGACGATCATTTTGGTATCGCAGGCATTGGGCAGCACAAACCGGGCATCCTCAATGGCCATTTTTTCCGCCTGTTTTTGAATTCCCCTCAGCATCTTGGGATCAGCCATATCCACAGTGAGCCCCCGTTGCTTGAGCAAAGTATCCATGTGCTTTTCCTTTAAAATGGCGCTAAGCTGCGTATACCGCTTTTGGGCCTCCTCCATGGACGCCAAAAAGATCTCCTTTGCCTCAGGGATGGCTTCAATCTCCGGCGGCACTACATACGCAAAGGACAGCTCCTTGACATAACGCTGGCTCTGGACGGAAAAGGACGCGATCCTGTGGCGGGTAATTTGAGCCAGCAGAGACCGGGATACGCCCTCTATCGCGAAGGTAAAGCTGGCATGCTCGGTGGGGCTTTCATGCCCGATTTCAGCCAGCATATCGGTGAATTTACCCGCCGCCTCGCTGTCCAGCTTGTCCATCAAGGTGTCCACATCGGCCGCGCTATAGCACAGCTTTGCCGCAGCAGCCACCACTTTTTCCGGTTGGGGGGTATGGGCAATTAGTTTTACGGTCGCCATAGTTTATTCCTCCATAATCATTTATATAGCTTGTTCACTTTTATCCCAAAAAAACAAACGCGTTGTATGCTGAGGTATTCATGCAACGGCGGAGCCGATGGAGGGCATCCGCCCTCCATTTGGTCCGATAGCCGAATCAAGGTAAAAGTTAAACCGGTTTTAGAAGCGAAAGGAATGGCAGAGAACGTTTTCATGGTTCTAACTGCCATTTATAATCTTCCGGAAGCTTTCTAAAGCTGGTCTAGTTGCATCCGCAGGGCATGTCATTTCCCTCAAGCTTTGGGGGGAAAAATTCGCCGATAGGGAATTTGATCTTGCCGAACATCTCACAGGGATCGTCACTGTTGATGTTGCAGTCACAGGTTTTGTCGGGAATGCAGAAATCATATGCCGGAATCAGCATTTGAACGCTGCGCTGAATGCTGACAATAGAGAACACTCCCAGGGTGACAAACAACACTTTGTCGGGGCGGCCGGTGTAGAAGCAACCGTCAAAGTAGTTGCAGATGCCTTCCGGTACACCGTTGAGGCAGTCACAGCGGTTACAGTCATCCAGACAAGCTACACGGCAGCCCAGGGCAATAGGTTCTACAACAGAGATGTTGACAGTGGGCATATTGCTCCTCTGGTAGGAAGGGCGGGATTCGGCGGAGGAGAAGGTTTTGACTTTACCTTCGCTTCCGTATAGGATGCATTTCTTGGTGCAGGTGGCCAAACCATGAACAGTGACAGGCTGGCACATAAGCGATGTATAAACATCTGCCATCACATCGAAGTAGTAAGTCAGGTCAATGGTGTAAAACCCTCGGTTGTAAGGGACCTCCTCCGTCTCGATGTCGATGGTAAGCACTTCAACTTCTTTTACTTTAACTGTTAATGCATGGTCAATGAGATGCTGGCCCTGCTCAGTGAAATATACCTGCAGGTCTTCCAGGCAATCCTTGTCGCTGCATGAATCGTAAATTCTTTCTGCGTTGATGCAGATAGCTTCAGCAAAGTTTTGGGTGGGGTTTGCTGCGGAAGCCACGCCGGGTATATTGGCAGAATTCTGCGGAATTCTCGCTTCTGGCATTATAAATCCTCCTATTGTCTTCATTTACGCATACCAAGTACAGCCTGAAAATAGAAGGCCTTACCGGCAATTAGCCCAATAGTGGGATATTCCCTGCAAATACATTTGAATATGTATCGGACGAAACCGCCTTTCAGTCCCAGCCTGTCACAATCACGATTGTGGGCATCTGCTGCCATACTTAGTATCACTAACATTTTATGAAGGATTTCATTTTTCGTGCAGACTTTTCGCATTATAAAAAAACTTATTCCGCCTGTTTCAATTTTTCCCACTCTTCCTTTAGCAACCTGTATTCCATCCGGTCCCTGAGCTTCCCGTCATGCCAAACCTTTTCTTTAAAGCGGGCCTCCAGGACCATGCCGCACTTTTGCATCACCCGCTCCGAGCCCTTATTGTCGGCTAAACATCCCGTGGATACCCGGTATACCCCATCCTCAAGGAAGGCGTAGCGCAATAATTCAGCCACCGCTTCCGTTGTATACCCCCGTCCCCAGTACTGGGGACAGATAAAATAGCCTAGACCTACCAGCTTGCCCACAGGGGTCACGGCCTCCACCGTATAGCCCACCTCCCCCACATGGTCCCCGGTTCCCCTCTCCTCAATCCGCAAAAAGACCTTCCACCGGTCCGGCCGGCCAATTTGCTCCATAGATTCGGTCAGGTTCTTTCGGGATGAGTCCAGCGAAGTGGTCATCAAATCGGGGAGATAGTACATTACCTTGGGATCGGAAAGAAGCCTGTGATGCGTGTTTAGGTCCTCCATTCGATGATCCCTGAGAAGCAACCTGGATGTCTGCAGCGCAACGAAGCCATCCTGTTCTATCTTATTCATACTTTTTCAATTTTGGCAAAGTTCGCCATAATTTTTTTACTCCCCCGGCTATCAAAGGTAATCTCCAACAGGGTATCGTTGCCCACCGCCTTGGCGGAAACCACGTTGCCTTCCCCAAAAACATTGTGAACCACCCGGTCCCCCGCCTCAAAGTGGGTTTTGTTCACTTCTACCTTGGGGGTACTCTTCCACTCATACATGGTGGGCACCTTCTTTTTCACCACAGTTGCCTGAGACTCCTCACCAGTAGAGGCGCTGTCCTCCACCTCCTTGTATTGTAAAGGGATCTCCTGCAAAAAACGGGACGGACGGTTTCTCTCGGTCCTGCCAAAAAGCATCCGGCTTTGGGTGGTGGTGATATAAAGCCGCTCCTTTGCGCGGGTCACGGCCACATAGGCCAGCCGCCTCTCCTCCTCCACCTCGGAGGTATCAAAGGATGCCTGCATGCCGGGAAAGATGCCTTCCTCCATGCCGGCAATAAAGACCACCGGGAACTCCAGGCCCTTGGCGGCATGGATGGTCATCATCACCACCGCGTCGGCGTCCGCATCGTAATTGTCGATATCGGTAAACAGCGAAACCTCCTCCAGAAACCCGGACAAATCCCCCTCCGGATTTTCCTCGCTGTAGTGGATGATGTTGGTACCCAATTCCTGTATATTTTCCAGCCGCGCTTCTCCCTCAGTCCCTTGGGAGGTCAGGTATTGACGGTATCCCGTCAGGTCCAGCATATCCTCATACAATTCATGCGGCGGAACCGCTTCGGATTCACTGATCAAATGAAGGATTACAGCGGCAAAGCCCATGAGGGCCTTGGCCTTCCGGGCCAGCAGAGGGTATGCATCTGCATGGGCCAATACATCAAAGAGGGAAACCTCCAACCCCTGGGCAATCTGCTCCGCCGTAGCCAATGTGGCGTCCCCAATGCCCCGCTTGGGCTCGTTGATAATCCGCCGCATCCGCACCACATCATTGGGGTTGTTGATCACCGCCAGATAGCTCATGACATCCTTGATTTCCTTCCGCTCATAGAAGCGGTGCCCCCCAATGATCCTATAGGGGATTGCGGCCCTGGCAAAATCCCGCTCAACGGAGTTGGACTGGGCGTTCATCCGGTAAAGAATGGCGTGATTGGAAAAGCGCATCCCGGATTTGACATTTTCCTCAATAACGCTGCGGATATATTGGGCCTCTGTGCTCTCATTAAAGGAATGGGACACTCGAAGCTTGTCCCCTTCTCCGTTGTCCGTCCATAAATTTTTACCCTTGCGCATGGTATTATTCCCGATGAGGGCGTTGGCCGCATCCAGAATGTTTTGAGTGCTGCGGTAATTCTGCTCCAACCGGATCACCTGGGTATGCTCAAATTGATCCTCAAATCCCAAGATATTTTCTATGGTAGCGCCCCGGAAACGGTAAATACTTTGGTCATCGTCCCCCACTACGCAAATATTTTTATATTTTTGTGCCAATAATGTAATCAGCCGGTACTGTGCGTGATTTGTGTCCTGATACTCATCCACCATTATGTAGCGAAAGCGGTTTTGGTAATGGTCCAGGATATCGGGGTATTTCTCAAAGAGCCGTACCGTGATAAAGATCATGTCGTCGAAATCCAAGGCATTGGCCGACTGGAGCCGTGCCTGATACCGGACATACACCTTGGCGCAAACTTGCAGCCGGTAGTCATCTCCGGCATCCTTTACCGCCCGGTCAGAATCAATGAGCTGGTCCTTATACCGGCTGATCACTGACTGAACCTGTTTGGGGTGGAACTGCTTCTCGCTGATTCCCAGCTCCTTCAAGCACTCCTTGACCACCCGGCGGGAATCATCGGTGTCATAGATGGTAAAGTTGGCGCCGTAACCCATATTACCAATCTCCCGGCGCAGTATACGTGCGCAGGCCCAGTGAAAGGTGCCTGCCCAAATTTCATAGGCGTCCTCCCCCAGCCGGGCCCCAAGGCGCTCTTTGATCTCATTGGCGGCCTTGTTGGTAAACGTGATGGCCAGCACTTGCCACGGGCGGGCCGGGCTGTGAGACAAAAGCTGCAGGATCCTCATCCGCTGGCCGTACTCCAACCCGGCAAGCCCTTCCTTCGCGCAGCGTTCCAACAAGGGCTTGTCCTCCTCCATCAGATCCATTGGCTGGAATTCACTGTTGCGGGCATTTCCAAAGGTTACCAGATTGGCGATCCGGTTAATCAGCACCGTGGTTTTGCCGCTGCCGGCTCCGGCCAAGATCAGCAGAGGGCCTTCCACCTGATAGACCGCTTGCTTCTGCATGGGGTTCAGGTTGCGGTATTCTCCGTCTATAATGTCGTTTTTAAGTTGAATAAAATCCATTCGTTCCTCCAGTTGATACTCATCTTCGTATAAATCCGCAATAAATAAAATTTCTGTTGCGGCCTGATCCGCGCGGTTTTAAGAAATTTTATTTATACCTTAATTGAAGATGAGTATGAGATATTTATTATACCACTAGTAAAGGGCTATAGCGGTTTGATAAATAAGTCGGACAAATCTTTTGAGAAATCCTCCGTAAGGTCATCGAAGGATTTCTCAAAAGATTCCGCTTTATAAGTCAAACTGCTGTAAATAATCCTATTTGAGCTGCCGGCAAACGTTTATCGATTTTCGTTTATATTGTATCACAAAAAGGGCAAGAAGCAAAATCGAACTTCCAAATCAAAGCCCTACTAAACAAATATAGCTGAAGCAAATACGGTGAACGCTTTAGCGCCGGCAATACTCAAATAATCACCCCATTATCCTAAAACTGTTCATTATCTTAAACCTTAAAGATTTATTAAGACATTGCGCTTTTATTTCCCGATAAAGTATGCTAAAATATTATTTATTGATTTATCTAGGGCTGTTTTAGAAACGATCGAAAAAAATGAATGGGAGAAGTGTGTTCTTAGTAGTCCGCTGCCGGAGGGGTTTCGGTATCCCCTTTCTTTTCTAAAACCGCTTCAATAAAATATATAGAAAAGCAGATTAAAGGATGGATTTCGTATGGCACAGCAATACCGCTATGCAAAAAAGCGAAAGCGAAACAGGATCATAGATTTTTTGACTGCATTAACCTTCATTTTCTTGTTATTTTCCATCGGTTCCTTCTTGGCGGCTTTTTTCATATCGGCCCAGCAACTGAATGAGGAATCCACCCGTTACACCATGACGGATGGCCTATCGGGGGGGCCGCCCTCATCCTCGGGTGAGAACTCTCGCCAGGATGAAGCGTCATCGGACCCCGCTCCTGAACCGGAGTCCACTCCCGAACCTGAGCCCGGCATCACTATAGCCAATGTATTTAACGGCCCAATCCCTCAAACCCAGGTTTCCAGTCTATCCTATTTGGATGACGCTGTATTTTTGGGAGATTCTATCACAAATGGGATGACCTATCACAATATGAGCGAGGCGTATATCGCCGCCGCCACCAGCATGTCCACCGTTGGCATCTTTGGCAAAGAACTGGAGCAGTATGACGGCATGACGCTGTTTGAGGCCTGCAACGCCCAGAAGCCCAAAAAGATTTATGTTATGCTGGGCAGCAATGAGATTGGCGGCATCAGCTTGGATAGCTTTATTGACCGCTATGAGGATGTGTTGGATAAGCTGCGGCTGGCCAATCCGGATGCCTTGATTTACCTCCAGTCTGTTATGCCTGTAACCAAATCCTATGACGAAAAGAACAACCTGCTCAACAATGACTTAATACAGCAGGCCAACCTATTATTGGAACAGCTGGCTGCAAGGAAAAAGGTCTTTTTTATCGACACACACTCCGCCCTGGCCGATGAGAACGGCTATCTCCCTGAGGAGGCCAGCCCCACTGACGGCGTACACTTCGGCACCTCGTATTTTGATATGTGGATTGAATATGTTTTAACCCACACAGTTCCCGATGATGTGGCCCAGCAAGCCGTTAAGGAAGCCCAACAGCTCTATGATGAATTAGCTAATGCCGCCGAGTAAGAAAACATTTTGAAAGGACAGATAAGTATGAAAATGAAAAGAAGCCGTGTGCTTTCTGTAGGTATCGTTGTTCTGATTGCGCTGCTGACCTTGGCAGGCTGTGGTTCTTCCGACGGCGGCGGTTCAGCGGGGGATCTGGAGCTCCAGCTCGATTTGGCCGAATTGAGTGAAAAAGCCTTGGATGCCGGAGAATACCAATATGAAATGGTAGCTTTGGATACTGGCAAAATCGACAGGGTTTATATCAACTTGGATGTAAACTTATTGGAGGATGCTTGCGTCAATGTGGAAAGCTCCCGCTCCAACGCCGATGAATTTACTGCGTTTAAGGTGAAGGATGAAGCGGACATCGACGCTGTTAAGGGGGCCATTGACAGTTATGTCTCCACCTTGCTTTCCGAGGTGGAAAGCTATAATCCGGAGCAGGTTCCCAGGATCAACAACGCATTGACTTTCACCCATGGGAAGTATATATTTTTTGTGATATCCGATAATAACTCCGCCGTCCAAAAGGCCGTAAACGACTATGTAAAGGAGTCCAAATAGCTGCTTGACAGATATTTTAATAAAAAGGGGGCTTACGTAGATGTATGTCGAAAGCACCGTAATAACGGGTATTTTATTTCTGGTTGCCCTGTCCTTTGCCGCAAGCAAAAGGAAGCAATTTGCGCTGGCCGTCATACCCTTGATCTTGGTGCCCGCATTTCATTTGCTGGGATATCCCCTTTCCCCCTGGATTGCGGGTCTATTGGACACTGCTGTATGGCGAATTTATATCCTCATCGATGTGGTAGGTTTGATACTCTCCTGCATCCTGCTTGCCCTCTTGTCCTTTCGCATTAAAGCAACCCGCAACCGGGCGCTTTTTCTTGTAGCAACCTGTACCTTTAACGTTATCCTGGCTATGATCTTTATCTTCGATTTAATCAATAAAATATAGTTATCGCTGGATGTAAAGAGATAACTATGGAGGCCTGCTACCGTTGAAGTGGTCAAAAGACAGGAGACACAGTTTTTTTGTGTTTCCTATTTTTTGACCACTTCACAAAAAAGCTTATTTGCTGTCCTCTCCTTTTGCGATCCGCTCCTGTCCGAATATCTCCAACCCCTAAAAGCAAGGGAAAAGCAACAATTAAGCGGAGGAATACCAATGCAAATTAAACTCGTAAACAATATTGATATACCGAAATGGCTGGAATTATCTTCTGAGTATGATTGTTATGTCAAAGAATCGGTTCCCAACCTTACAGAATGGTATGAAGGCAATGGCGATTCCCCAGCTTTTGATACCTATATGCAGTCCAAGATCAATCAGCAAGAGGCCTTTATGGCTGTCGATTCTCATGGCGGTTGTTTGGGAATCATTGCTATCTCAAAAAAGAATAATCGTATTACATTCTTCGGCGTTACACATAAAGCCAATTTCCAAATGGTTGGTCATGCTCTCTTTAGTCATGTGTTTGAATTCTTAGATGACTCTAAATCTATCTATATTAATGAAATCATCAGCTCCTCCGCATGGATTAAACAACATAGAGAGCTTTATCTCAGCCTGGGATTCATTTTTTCATGCAATTCCGTTGAAAATGGTGTCTCAGTCAATACCTTTAAAAAATTACCATCATCCCGTTAATTCTTCTCTTGACATTGCCTTACAGGTTTTTATAACCGATCTTTTGTCAACGGTGGCATCCAGCCGATTTGAGGATGGCGATTTGACAATATGTAACCGTTCCACTATAATGAAATATAAATAAAATGTGAAAGAGGTGATGCATAATGAATTTCATAACCTTAGCCCCCGGCACCCTTTGCCTTGTGAACGGCTCCACACAACTGAATCTTATGAAGCATTGTGCGGAGCCTTATGATAGAATAGATGGACAATTTCTAAGGAAACCGTCACAGGTGTAGCTTCTTTGCTATGCTTGGTTTGACGTGTCCAGAATTCAATTGTTTGCGTGCTGCGGATGGTGTTTCATCCGCAGCTTTTTGCGTGTAACGCCGGAAGCTGCCGTGATACTAATCTTCAAATAAAGCGTAAATAAAGTTTCTTAAAACCGCGCGGATCAGGCCGCAACAGTAATTTTATTTATTGCGTATTTATACGAAGATTGGTACGAGCTGCCGGCATTATTTATGTACAATTATAGACAAGAAAGAGGTTACAAACCATGAGTATATTGGAAATCTGCCACCTAACCCATATCTTTGGCGAACAGACACAGCCCTTGTATAAGGACGCCTCACTGGAGCTATACAAGGGGGAGCACATGGGTGTAATTGGGCAGAATGGCGTTGGAAAGAGTACGCTCATTAAAATATTGATGGGAGAGGTCATCCCCGATGAAGGTGAAATCCGGTGGCAGCCGGGCACACATATAGGATATCTCAACCAGTACGCCCAGATTGACAGTTCCCTGCCTATTGTGGATTATTTAAAGACCGCTTTTATGGAGCTGTACGCATTGGAAAACGAATTGGAAGCTATATATAAAACCCTGGAAGTAAGCTACAGCGAGGACTTGCTGCTCAAGGCCGGCCATTTGCAGGGATCGCTTGAAGAAGCTGGGTTCTATACGCTGGACAGCCGGATTAATACCGTGGTCACCGGACTGGGCATCGATGCCATCGGCACCGGCAAGCCGGTGCGGGAGCTCAGCGGCGGGCAGCGGTCCAAGGTTATTCTGGCTAAGCTGTTACTGGAGGAGTCAGATGTGCTGGTGTTGGATGAACCCACCAATTTTTTAGACCAGGAACACGTAGCCTGGCTAGCGGATACCCTGTCCGGCATGAAATGCGCCTATCTGGTGGTATCCCACGATTTTGACTTTCTTGGAAAAATTTCTGCCTGTATCTGCGATATTGAGTTTGGCCGGATGAAGAAGTACAACTTTCCCTTAGCAAAGGCCTTGGAGCTAAAAGGCCAGCACAAGGAGGATTATATCCGCATGTACCAGACCCAGCAGCTCCATATCCGGCGAACAGAGGAATTTATCCGCCGGAATAAGGCTGGAATCAAGTCCAAGATGGCCCGCGGCCGCCAAAAGCATCTGGACCGGATGGAGCGGCTGGAAGCTCCCAAACTCCTGTCCCGTCCAGGATTCACCTTTCAATATGTGCCTCAATCCGGTCAAGAGGTTCTGTTGGCGAAGAACTTGGTGATAGGCTACGGCCACGCCCTGTTGCCTCCCATTGACCTGTCGATAAAAAACGGCGAAAAGGTGGTCGTGGCCGGCTTTAACGGCATCGGCAAATCTACTCTGCTCAAAACCCTTATCGGAGAGCTCCCTCCCTTAAGCGGCGGTTTTTTCTACGCCGACAACAGTGTGACCGGCTACTATGAGCAGGACCGGGTTTGGCTTGACAAGGGGATGACCCCTCTGGGGTATATGAACAGCTGCTACCCCCTGTTCAAACAACAGGAGCTGCGGAAATGGTTGGCCCGGTGCGGAATTATGGCTGAGGATGTGGAGAAGCCTCTTTCCCAGCTCAGCGGCGGGGAACAATCCAAGGTGCGTCTGTGCGAGCTGATGATGTCTCCTTGGAATATTCTGTTGCTGGATGAGCCCACCAACCATTTGGACGCTCAAGCCAAGGACGCCCTGAAACAGGCCATCCTGGAATTTGAAGGCACCGTCATTATGGTCAGCCATGAGCGGGATTTCTATGCCGAATGGGTGGACCGGGTGATCAACATTGAAAAATGGATTACCTATTCCAATCCCTATCCCGATCCCAAGCAAACAGGGCCTTCCGCATAGAAAGCAGAAGTATGGTTGCCACCCATCAAACAAAACTACTGCCCAAGCGTATGAAAAATAAGGCCTGGGCAGCAGCCCTTTCCTTAGTCAGCATCCAGGTTTATTGATGCCACTTCTCCAGATGGACCCGTTCAGGGCGATATGTATCCATCGGTTCAGGCTGCTCCGACGGATAGCCTAACGCCACAGCGCCAAGAGGAATCACATGCCCAGGAAGCCCTAATAATCTTTGCATCCCCGCGTAGCGCTCCTCAATGGGATATATCCCCAACCATACTGCGCCAATGCCCAAATGAACCGCCTCTATCAGCAAATTCTGAGTGGCTGCGGAGCAGTCTTGAATCCAGTAATCGTGGGGAAATTTCTGCAACTCCATATTGCCACAGATAACAATAGCGCAATCCGCTTCCCGAAGCATTCGGGCATAGGGGTGAAATTCCATGATGCCTTCCATGGTCTCACGCCGGCGGAGCACAACAAACTCCCAAGGCTGTTCATTGCCCGCCGATGGCGCCCGCATAGCGGCCTTCAGCAGTGTTGTGACGTCCTCCTCAGGTATGGGCTTCGCCAGATATTTTCTTACACTTCTCCGGTTAAAAATAGCATCCATATCATCATTCCTCCTAATAGATTTAATTGGGATTATCCCGGCCATGGCTGGCCTCACCCTGGCTTATTGTCAAGGTTTTAAATCACAGCGTTGGTGAGGGTTAAAAAAGATTGCTCCAGCAGATTTTCCCTTCGCCTTTTTAGCATCTGTTGAATAAGTGCAAAGTTGTAAGATGCCTTCATCAATGTATATTCATTATAAAAGTAACCGACTTTCATAGCATTGGTTAATTAATGCAGAAGGGCTTAACGTTTACGCGTGGTAAGCGTTAAGCCCTTCTGGTGTACCAAAAGCCGGGTTTTATTCCTCCGCCATCCAAAGTCCATGCAGATTACAATACTCATAGGCCGTCACAGGTTCATTTCCCTTTACGGTAAAGACCGCCACAGGTTCATCCTCCGGCGTCAGAGAGCAAACCTGAAAGCCGCTGCCCTGAACAAGGACAATAAAATTGATCCAGTGCTCTTTTGTCATGGGGTGGGCCACTGTAGACACCGAAACCTGCACCTGATCGCCATTCCGCTGAATGACAGGTATATGCTTCTCCGTCGCGGCCTCGGTGGAGTTGGCGTTCAGCTGAATCATCGGCTTTCCGCAACAGGAACGTACACCGCCTCCATTAACCGTTTCCACATCTACATTTCCACATACGCCGCATTTAAATATACGAATTGTCATATTCTTACCACCTTTATATTATTAATAACAATTCCTATTTAAATATACCATGACCATTGATAAATGTCAATAATCATTCAGGGATGTATAATCTTTATGTTTAAATTGTGCATAGACGAATAGTTAATCTTTTATAAGCCGTTCCATGTCGATAATTTCAAACTGGCGCCTGGTAAACTCAAGAATCCCCTCATCCCTCATTCTGCTTAACTCCCTCGACATGGCGCTTCTATCTACGGACAGGTATTCCGCCAGCTTACCCCGGCTAAAGGGAATCTCAAAGACCTGGGCTCCATTTTTCTCCATCTCATAATTCAGGTAACAACTCAGCTTCTCCCGGATGGTCCTTTTGCTGATCACCTCAACCTTTTGGTCTAACGCCAATGTTTTCCTAGAGATAATCTTCAGCAGGTTGGCCACAACCTTGGCATGGAAAACACAGCAATTGGAACAACAGGAAATCAAGCGGGTAAAATTAAAAAACAGGACCTCACAGTCCGTCACCGCCTGAATCGAAACCGGTGAGTCCACCACATTCGCACAGACATATACCTCGCCAAATAGCTCCCCAGGTTCAACCGTTTTGACGACCACCCGGTTACCTGACAAATCCCCCTTAATAATGTCTGCCTCGCCTTTGACCAGTAACCCCACTTCCCGGACCCGCTCACCGGTCATCACCACAAAGGAACCTGCCGCCACATGATGGGTTCTCAAGCCTAAGCATGGTATCATGGCGTGAATTTCATCAAGCTCCAGCCCAAGGAATAAAGGATTCTTTGAAATGGTATTTATATCCAAATTATGTTGCCTCCATGTTGTATATGCAACGTTTAATTTACTCTTATCTTACATAATAAAATAAGATTAGTCAAGCTTTCCCATTATACTCCCTATAACTGTTAATCTTCCGACAGCAATCAGTAAGTAACACTATGAATACAAAGCCTGAAGTAATTTGATTAAAAAGGACATCGCCCCATTTTTAAAAATGGGGCGATGTCCTTAATCCAGTTTTAGGACGGACATAAAGGCCTCCTGGGGCACCTCCACCGTTCCCAGCTGGCGCATTCTCTTCTTACCTTCCTTCTGCTTTTCCAGCAGCTTCTTTTTCCGTGTAATATCGCCGCCATAGCACTTGGCCAGAACATCCTTGCGCAAGGCCTTTACGGTTTCCCTCGCTATGATCTTGCCGCCGATGGCGGCTTGAATGGGCACTTCAAACATCTGCCGGGGAATGTGCTCCTTGAGCTTCTCCGCCATACGGCGGGCCCGGGCGTAGGCCTTGTCGGCGTGGACGATGAAGGAAAGGGCGTCAACAATCTCGCCGTTAAGAAGAATGTCCAGCTTTACCAGCTTGGATTTTTGATACCCCAGCAGCTCATAGTCATAGGAGGCGTATCCCTTTGTCCTGGATTTTAATGCGTCAAAAAAGTCATAGACAATCTCATTAAGGGGCAGTTGGTAGTGAACATCCACCCTGTCGGCATCCAAATACTTCATATCCTTAAACACGCCCCGCCGCTCCTGGCACAGCTCCATAATGTTTCCCGTGTATTCCGAGGGGGTAAAAATATGGGCGTTGACATAAGGCTCCTCCGCCTCGGCAACCACCGCCGGATCGGGATAATTGGTGGGATTGTCGATGTAGACGGTCTCCCCTGAGGTGAGGGTCAGCCGGTAGATAACACTGGGAGCAGTGGTGATAATATCCAGATTAAATTCCCGCTCAATCCTCTCTTGGATAATCTCCATGTGGAGTAATCCCAAAAAGCCGCATCGGAATCCAAAGCCCAGTGCTACTGAGGTTTCGGGTTCAAAGGAAAGGGAGGCGTCGTTGAGCTTGAGCTTCTCCAGGGCATCCCGCAAATCCGGATACTTGGCCCCGTCGGCCGGGTACATGCCGGAAAACACCATGGGCTGCACCTCTTTATACCCTTCCAAGGATTCCCCAGCTGGATTTTCCACCCCTGTCACCGTATCCCCCACACGGGTATCGGCCACCGTTTTAATGCTGGCGGTAAAGTAACCCACCTCGCCGGCGCGCAGTTCGTCGGCAGGGACCAGATCGGTGGCGCCAAGATAGCCCACCTCCACCACCTCAAATTCAGCTTCTGTGGCCATCATCCGCACCGGCATGCCGGTTTTTATGACCCCATCAAAAACCCGCACATAAACGATAACCCCTTTGTAGCTGTCGTAAAAAGAGTCAAAAATCAGCGCCCTCAGCGGCTGGTCTATCCGCCCTTTTGGCGCGGGTATCCCGGATACAATCAACTCCAGCACTTCATCCAAGTTCGCGCCGGTTTTGGCCGAAATCCTTGGAGCATCCATAGCGGGGATGCCGATGATGTCCTCTATTTCGTGACAGACCCGTTCCGGATCAGCGCTGATTAAATCAATTTTATTGACCACAGGCAGCACCTCTAGGTCGTGCTCTATGGCTAAATAGGTGTTGGCCAAGGTCTGCGCCTCAATGCCTTGGGAAGCATCCACCACCAAAATAGCCCCTTCACAGGCCGCCAGGGACCGGGAGACTTCGTAGTTAAAGTCTACGTGGCCAGGGGTATCGATGAGGTTGAGGATATAGTCCTGGCCATCCTGGGCGTGATAATTTAGGCGCACCGCCCTGGCCTTTATGGTAATGCCCCGCTCCCGCTCAAGCTCCATATTATCCAAGAGTTGTTCCGACATGTCCCGCAGGGCCACGGCGCTGGTTTTCTCCAGAATCCGGTCGGCCAGGGTGGACTTGCCGTGGTCAATGTGAGCAATGATGCAGAAATTGCGGATATAGTCTCTATAGTCTGACAAACTTAATCACCTCAAAAATATAAACCGCAAATGGATATTGGGTTCCGCTTACAACAATTCCATTTTATGCGTGTCTTATTGTATCATAAGGCGCAATGCCATTGCAATAAATAAATTTATTCCCCTTTCCATACACGAGTGATCTTCTTGAAAGGAGCGGCGGCGCAGTGTATACTATTTATGCTACATTTTCTGAAATGATGAGGTGTACTGTGAAAACTCAGCCTATGAACGTGAACGACATCGCTCAGTTAGCCAGGGAACTGGTTCGAATCTTAAATGAGAAACAGCTCAAGATTGCCGTGGCGGAAAGTCTGACCGGGGGATTAATCACCGCTGCCATCACCGGCGTATCCGGCGCATCCAAAGTCTTTGAAGGGGGCTTGTGTTCCTATTCAGAGCGCGTCAAGGCCACGTTTTTTCATGTGGGGCCTCAGCTAAAAAAAGCCGGAACCGCTGTGGATTGTAAGGTGGCCTTGGGCATGGCGGAAGGGGTCAAGAAGCTTATGGACAGCGGCATCGCCATTGCCACCACCGGGTTAGCAGGCCCGGAAGGGGATGATATTCATCCTGTGGGAACGGTGTTTATTGCCGCCACTGGGCCGGAAGGATGCCAGGTGAAAGAATTCCATTTCACCGGATTGGACCGGGAAGGTGTGCGCAATGAAGCTGTCAAAGCCGCGCTTCAAATGGCTTTAGATGTGGCAAATGGCAGGACTGCAAAATAATTAGCTATGCTAAAAACCGCATGGTGGAAGACTAAATCTTCCTCATGCGGTTTTAACTTGCTTAACTATAAT
>Ga0153942_1000179_pt1 | contig 22986 bp, 26 predicted proteins | sample TSNJ026MetaG_FD_104731 | JGI IMG/M metagenome (GOLD analysis project Ga0153942, IMG submission 104731) | Attine ant fungus gardens microbial communities from New Jersey, USA - TSNJ026 MetaG | ecosystem: Host-associated > Fungi > Mycelium > Unclassified | place: USA: New Jersey, Brendan T. Byrne... | reverse complement strand
ACGGACTTGATCCGGCTACGGATATGAACATTGACCAGAGTATTGACTTCGGTTCTACTGCCGCTGCTTTTACCGGTAACCAGGGGGATTTTACCGTTGAATTCCCTTGTGTCAAGTAAAGACTAACATTTTTTTATTTACTACCAAATGCTATTTTTCTCTTTAAGTCTATATGTTATTTTATTACCCCCATGATTGCTAGGATCATACAAATAAAATAAAATACCGCTAAACCCGTGTACCCATCTCCGCCGGATTCTATTGTACCCATCAGCGCACATAAAGCTAACACAACACAGACTGACTTCCTAATAATAATACCAGCCTGCCTTCCTACCTTTTTTCCAGTGTTAATATTCTTTTCAATTTCTTTCCAATTAGTATTTCCCTGCATGGAAGAACTATTTAGATTAGTATTATAATTGTTAGTATTAAAACTATGTGTTCTAGTTTGGCTCTCTGTTCTTTGTAATTCTTTTTTTGCCCATGCATTTCCTCTTTGCGCCCCAAGTTTTAGGTATGACATTCCTTTTTCTATGTTTTTCTCTGCCCCTATTCCGTTTGAATAAAGAGGTGACAACATTGCTGCCGAATACGCATCACCTAAATCTGATGCTTTTTGAAAATATTCAACAGCACTATATTGATTTTTTGATACCCCTATTCCTTTTAAGTAGCACCACCCCAAACGAGCCAATGCCCAAACATCCTCTTTTTCAGCAACCATTTTATAATACTCAATTGCCTTTCCTGTATCTTTAGTTACACCATATCCATTTTCATATGCATATCCTAAATCTGCATAGGCATCATTCTCAGTGGCAATTTCCACACATCTTCTAAAATATTGGTCTGCTGTTCTATGATCCGCAGATATACCTTGCCCATTATAATATAACTCACCTAATCCAGTATAGGCTACACAACTATATTTATCGTGTGCAATTGTCTTTTCATAATACAAAAGCGCCTTTTTATAATCAACGGAAACTCCTTTTCCCCAATGATAACAAGAACCAAGTGCTTCCATAGCATATTCATCATTAAATTGAATACCTTTTTCATAATAGTAACACGCTTTTACATAATCTTGACCTATTCCTATACCTTGTTCATAATATTTTCCCAATTTATAGTATGCCGCTGCTTCTCCACACTGTATTCTCGCCTCACATGCCTTTCGATATTGCTCATAAAATTCTTTGGCTCTGTGTTCATCCTTATCACCCCCCCAGCCATTATAGTATATATCCCCCAGGCTACAGTAAACTTCCCATCCTACTAAAGGCTCCCCGATTTTTTGAATTTGAGACAATACCGACTGGAAATATTCCAATGCCTTCCTATAATTAATTTCAACACCCTTTCCATAACAATAGCAAGACCCCAAATATAAATACGCTTTTATATCCTTTAATGACGCTGCCTGTTCATAGTAATCAATTGCTTTTTTATAATCTCTATTAACTCCTTTTCCACATTCATAACATAATCCAAGAAAAGGTAATGCTCTTTTGTCATTTTCCTGCAATGCTAAACTGAAATATTTATATCCTTCTTCTCGATCTACATTGGTTCCCATTCCGTAATAAAAATTAAGTGCTTTATTGTAGTTGCCACTTTTTGTAATTGCATTTGTCGCATTAGAAATATCAGGCATTAACTGCTCGTCATTCTCCAGCAAAACATAGCTCCACCCCAATCCAATAACACATCCATTAATCAGTGAATCTATTTCCTTTCCATTCACATTTTCAGATTTAAGTAACATAATTCTCACATTTTGCAAACATATTTCTTGCTCTTTTACTGACAAATTGATTCCATGAACTAGCATTGACATTAATCCCATTCCATACAATTCTTTTAGAAAGGCTAATTCATGCTTCATTTTAGGTTGTAAATCCATAAAAATCCCTAAAAAAAGTTTTTCGTTTTCTATTGAATTCAAACCCTTCATTTTTATTATTGACTTGATTGTTTCTTCGTAATTCACCTAAATCTCCTCCTCATGTTAGGTTACTTATTATTAAACGACAATATTACAGAGGGAATAATGCTGAAAAGACCTCCTGATATAATCTGAATGAAAATACTATCTCCCAATGCATACCTCATCACATTTGGATTTAAAAATGGCAAATGACTTACCAGGGATGAAAGCAAAAAGCAAAATAATGCTCCTAATACGATTCCCACTAAAAAAGGACAGCCAAAACGTTAAATATAATTTTTTACATAAGACTTTTTGTAAAAAGGCTGACAGCATAATCACAATTAAAATGCAAAGCTTTTCTTTTAGAAACCCTGATATATCAGAATCAGAAAACAAACTTGACCACACCATACCGCTGAGAAGTATTAGAACGATACATATTGCCTTCAGTGCTATGCTGGTATTTTTCCAAACATAAGAGAAATTTTCAATTCTTTTATTGGCATTACTATAAGCAGTTCTCGTGTTATTAATTAGTATATCTTGTACAGATGTCGGAATTTCCGAATTATCTTCAAGGATGCCTGTCCAGCCTATTCCTTTAGCAAATTCATTTGTAAATCGAATCATCTCTTCATTGTTCAACTCACTTTTTCCTTGTAACATTTCCTTAACATAATTTATCGTCGATATTTGCTCTTTACTCCTCGCAGAAATTTTGCTCTTAACTTCTTGTGCAAGTCCATACTGGAATACACATTTTAGAAAAAGTCTCTCCTTCTGCATTTTAGGACACAAATCACAAAAAAATATGCTTATAAACAATTTTTGATTATCTAATACATCTATACTTTTCATACTAATAATTGTATTTATCGCTTCATAAAATTCCATTTTCAACCTCCTGTTATCTAGTCATAATTTTATACTGACTGCAGTAATAAACTATTATCTGTAGCTAATATCAACATTGTTATCTATTAAATACATTGTTTTTCTACTACAAGACAAATATATAGCATAGATTTACCAAAAATCTAAAACAAATGCCTATTCCCAATCAATTTCAATCTGAGATTCAATGCTTGGCAATTCAGGTGCAATGCCTGGTAATTCAAAAAAATTTTGTTTTGAGGACTTCCACGCATGGGGAATGCCTTCTAACATACATATTAACCATTCAAAGAAATTCTCAAAATCTGTTTTATCAAGAGCCATGCATCTCTTTGTAAGTGATGTTAATATTCCTTTATCGTAACCAGGCGTTCCTACTGCACAAAATTTAAATCCTTTTCTATTTTCTTCTTCGATAATCCTTCGTCTTGCTAAAGAAATATCATCAGTTGGTACTCCGTCAGTAATCATAAAAATCCATGGTTCATAATAAGAAATTCCCATTTTGGCATAAAAACACTTTCTCTCTTTAACTTTATCAATAGCCAAATTAATGCCTTTCCCCATAGCCGTACAGTTATTCACCCAAAGAGTTATTGGCCTGGAAAGTGGAAACGGTATAAAGTCTTGAACTATATAAGCTGAATCTCCAAACCCAACAATTGCAATATCAAGTGTCTTCAATATAGTGTCTTCCGTCATCACGTGTCCGAGAAAACTATTTATCGCTTTATTCAAATTATTTATTGCTTCACCAGTCATCGAACTCGATGTATCTAACAGCAATACAATAACTAAAAGTGGTTCTGCCGGAAATAATAGTGAACCATTATTTATTTCTTGAATATTATAAAAACATGGCATATAATCCTCCTATACGGTTTGCCAATCAAATGAATAGTATTAGAAACAAGATTTTTTTCTATTTTATTTAGCCACCGAGTTTTTATTTTTAGAATTTTCTTTTCCCATAAAACACCTCCAGCAAAAGAAAAATTTTTCTACGGAACTCATTACATTTGTCCAGCATTCACATCAAATCTCTCCTCTATCTTTATGTGTGCATCACGCCCACACCAATTACACTTTGCTTCTGGTCTTCCATCCCAACAATTTACATGATTACATGAACACACAAAAAAACCGGTTGTTTTACAATATGGACAACCTGGATAGCCCTCAAAGCTATTTAAGCTGCCAGTTATGTTCATATCTTCTGTATAGTGCTCATTTTTTTTCATTTCCGGACTAATCGGAAATGCCCAGGTTCTTACCCAATCGTTTCCTCTTTTCTCTATCCTGATGCCATATTCTCTATTACAATAGCATTTTGCAATAATTACACATGCCTTCATAACTTATATCCTCGCTTTCAAAAATGTTTAAAAAACACTATTGCACAATCAGAAGTTCGCATATAATTTACACTGATTTGTCCTCCATTAAGTGGCCATAATCCATTTTTTGTAATACTCTTTTCAACGAAATGTAATATATCTGTTTCTGACGAAAACTTTCGATTAAAGCGTAAAAATATTTGCTTCATACCATGTCGCAAGGCTGACACTATTTCCACCTCCAAACTTTTAGACGATGTAACAAATCTAAATTTAGATTCTTTCCCCTCACAGCTTGGTATAATCTTCTCATCCCACTGATGATCATATACCATTTCTTTATCATTCAAGCCAAAAAATAATTGTGTGTATCCGCTTTCTTTTATACTAACATCCCATGTAACATCAACATGCCGCCTTTTTCCATCATAATTAATTATATTCCATGCATGGTTCTCAATCACTCTATTCCCGTTTTTTATGGTTCCCGGCACTACAATACTCGACAACTTTTCTCTATCGCACAGAAATTTGTAACCTTTCGCAATCCCCTCACATACTGCCTTTCTTTTACAAATACAGCCATAAATTCCATAGTTATTTAAATCTGCAATCTCATCCCAATTGTATTTAATAGTATTAACCAATGAATCATGTATTACTTTGAACTCTTCTTGCTTAGAAACCTTGTTATGCCTTTTTACTATTTTTTTTGCTTCTGTTTCAATCTCTTTTCTTTTAAATTGTATTTCCGCTACATTCCAATAAAATTCACAGGTTATTCTACTACCAAAAATAAACCTAAAAATTTGAATATGTTCTTTATTTATGTAAAACAGCTCAGGATTATCCAAAAACAAATATTCCATTATTTTCTGGATATCGCATCCTAATACTTCAGATTCCTTTAAATCTACGTTTTTTTTTAACAAATACCATGTATCATATATCGTTTCATAAATTTTTTTCTCACTTACTTTTAATAGCTTAAAATAATATCTTGAATGTTCCTGCAGCATAACATTTTCTCTCCACTTATAGCGCTGTTGTAAATGACAGGCTCCCACTTTTTTTGTCAAATATGTAGACATCATTATTATTCATATGTTGTATTTCTTGAGGTTTTACAATGTAGTCATTCTTGATATTTACATTATACGAATTATTTGCACCGTATCCAAAACCTCCTTTAAAAGTCATATGATTTCCTTGACTTTGAGTTAATTCTTCCTTTTCATAATGCCCTATCACTTCGGCCCATTTTTCACTACTCTTCCCAGAACTCTGCCTCATTATGAAACACTTTTCTGCTTTTCCCACAATAGAATCGAAAATTTTAGCATCACCACCAACAACCGAAAAAATATCATCTGCCGATATCGTAACCGTATAATTTCTTCCACTTTCTTTTACTAATTTTACCATTTTTTCATTAGAATCTAAGACAATATCATCAATTATAAGAACAAATTTTCGACCACTTAAGGCAATATTTTCCACTTCGCTCAAAGCAACATTTGACAGCACATTATTCCCTGTGACAGATATATCAAATGACAAAATCTTTTGCTGTTTGGCTATTTCTTTTATATTAGTTCTATCCCTTGATGTATTTTTTTGATACAAAACGCTCTTTCCACTAGACTCTAAGTCTCTAAAGAATCTTTCAATATTTCCTCTTTCTGACTGTCCCTGCATTAAAGCAGATTTTATTTTTTTAGCAGTTTCTGGTGCAATTGCTTTCTTTTTTTCAGTTTCATCAATTTTATCAAACAAGTGATCATGAGGACATGTAATAAATATTCTCGTACTCAGGATTTTACCTTTTGCATGAATAAAATCTGCTATTCCTTGAATATAATAACTTCCTGTTGCAGCAATAGCTCTATCTCTCAAAGTTGACTTAAAAAGCAAATCTTCAACTTCACCACTGTCTATATTGTAGAAAGGATCATAGCACGGATTTTGTTCATTTATGACTGTATACATTCCCGTCCGACCAAAAGTAGCTTCCAGTTCATTTTCAAGCTCCGTATTTCTTTCATGTAAAATGATTACTGGTATCTTTTCTAAAAAAGCATAGTAACACACACTCAAAAGGACTTTATTCTTTTGATAAGTATTAGTCCCACTAAAAATAATATTACGATTTATATCAGAATTATTAACAAAAGCTTCTATCTCACTTGACCGATACCTTTGAATGCCTTTTTTAGCTTCGTTCCCCGCTTCCATCTTCTGTATTGCTTTTTTTGTTCGCCGTTTATTAATCAATGCTGCTGTAATTGATGTTACAAAATCATTACTATTTTTATTATCATTACTGTCCATATTTTTATCCTCTAAACAAATCAAATTTAAAAGTGAATGGTGATGCAAATGGTAAGCCAACAATTGCCTCTCCTATATCTAATGATGTCATATCCCAGTCTTCTATGGCTTTTCCGCTTCTCTTTTCTTCAACAATTGTATTAGCCAAGCCTGTATATTGTTCCAAAACAATATTTTCTCCATATAATCCCCGGATATATTCCCGTGTACTTGGATCGTTAGCCTTAAAAGCGATAATATTTGAAAATCCAGCCGCAATGTTTTTCCCTTTGCTTGTTCCATATATTTCATATAATTGTTCTATGCTTTGTAAGCCAACTAGAACCTTTACACCAAGACTACGTCCAAAATTCACTCCATCTTCTATATGTGCTAAATTCGGTAAGAGTTTAAATTCATCACATACAAAATACACATTTCCTTCTGCTTTTGTTCTCCCCATAGCTTCTTTCAATGCCAAATCAAATAACAGTCTATATATTGGTGTTAATGTTTCCCCTTGAGCTAAATCATACTCAACAAACAGCGTCTTTCCACCCTTACGTTTTACGAAATTACTTATAGAAAAATCCCCTGCTTCTCGAAAAATCCCTACAAATATCTGTCGAACTACGCTTTGTAATTCACTTATTACTCCCATACTCTGATCCGACTGACCGTCTCCTAAATATGTCAAGACTGCTTTCAAGTCATCTTCATTAGCTAATAATGCTTCAATTTTTTTTACCGACAAATTATCCAAATATCTCTTCAATGCTCTATTATTCAAAAATGAATTCATTGCAGCCTTATCGCCTTTTAAAAATCGTAAATGTGCGATAATAATTGCCACCAATAAATCAGTGGCTGCATTAGGAAAAAACGGCTGCGAATTATTCTTTTCAATAGCATCCTTAAATATTGAATGTACGATTTCACGAGTATTCTGCTCAATGTTTTCTTCATTCCATCCATCCGCTACAATTTCTTTGTAAATATTCCAAACAGCTGATTTATCTGAATACTGTTTAGAGTTTCCAATTATATAATCTCCGCTTGTATAAAATTGCTTAACAAAATCACCTTTAGTATCAAAAATAATCATTACATCATTACTTGCTAATTTACTCTTTATTTGCATAATATAGTGATAGAAAACGTTTGTTTTTCCGCAACCAGTAGCTCCAATCAGCAAGGTGTGTTTACTTAAATCATCTGCTGTTAGCTCTATTTTAGCGTTTTCCCCATTAAAACATCCAGGAATACTTATATAACCTTTTGCTCCTATTTTACGGATGTTATTATCACTTACCTTTTCGCCATGCAATAATATAGAACTATACATTTACTCCACCTGCTACCTTCGTTGTACACGATATTTTTCATTCTGTTCTCTAGGTTCATTTTCTATCTGCCTTCGAACATGATATTTTTCATTTTGTCCTTTGGATTTGTATGAAAAATCTTCCAATTTCGAATTCTGATATTGTTCTTTAAGTATAGTTGCTTTATTATAGGAATGATTTTCCTCCTTTGATGCCATTCCTTTATATTGATTTTTTAGGATTTCCGCACCACTTTTTCTTTGCTTTTGTCCATTATATACTGTATCATTCCTGTCTTCTTGGTTTATACCTTGTATCTGTTTACTCAATAATCCTTTTTCACTCTCTATCTGCATGACCATATTTTCTGCAAATTCTCTGGCATCCTGTTCAACAGGCTGCCGATAGTAACGTTGTGGATTCTGATAAAAAGAGATATAACCTCCTGGCATCATATTGTTCCTCCATGTCTGCATTTCGGAAATATCTCTATGATTTACATATCCTAACACCGCCTGATCTTGATATGCATGTCTTCCCTCATGCAATATTGTATTTAATGCATTTTTATAGTCTTTTCCAAATTCACTATTTGATTCTAGTTGGAGAGAATTCAGGGTAATCTCTTTATCTAATGTTCCATATCCTCCTAGCTGAATTCCTCCATATTTGCAGACCATGGGCTCTGCACTTACTTTACATGGCAATCTATGATACCTTTTCGCCATTTCATTTTCGACAGACTGTAAAACACCGACTTTTTCAGCCACACTAAGATTATTCCACTGATTATCATTCAATTTATTCAGAGATTCTTCATACGAATATTCTTGCATAATGTCACCTCACTATCTGCAGTTCTTTCTTAGCCACCTCTGGATCAACTAACAACCAGTCCAAAGCTAATAATGCAGCCAAATAATTCATTTGATGAACATTCATTAAATAATCAACATCAAATCCTTCTATTATTATATTACTAACTTTTCTATTTTCTAACCAATCATTTAGCAGTGGCAAGAGTGATGATTGCATGTTCAACAAATCATTCGCTGTTGTCTCTGCCACATATTGCGAATAATGATATTCATCAATCAGAATATTTATAATCTTATCTCTCATAATTAATCCTTTCATTTCTAGCGCCTGAGTGTCCTATCCTGTCGTCGTTTCTCGACAATGGCTCCATTTGTTACATACTTTTGAGTTTTTAAAGCATATAATAGTTCTAACAAATACCAAAATTTATTATCCTCCGCACCTTTATTAATTAATTCCTTACTCTCCAGTCTAGGTTTAGAATTTTCTTCATCACAAGTCACCTTATCATTATCTTTTGAATCATCGATTTGTTTTACATTTAATGCGTAACAACGAGCAATTTTATCATATAAATTCTTATATGAAGTTTTCTTTATTCGACCGCTTTTAATTTCTAATAAATATTTCTCAAGTTCTTTTTTTACTGATATGCTCACATAGGTAAGTACCTTCTCTACTAAACAATATAGCTCGACAATTTCTTGAGGTTTAAGCATATAATATTCATTCTTTTTCACCAAAATGATCTTCCTTTACTTTCTCTGTCTCTACTTCTATATCGAATCCTTTTGCTTTTGCATACTCCTCAGCAAAGTGTTTGTATTTTTCTTCGTATGTTGCCCATTCCTCCTTAATAGATTTATAATCAGCCCTGGCCATTTCAACTTTCGCACTGATTTCCTGATCAGAAACATCTATTTTTTCCCTCTGGGTTTCTACTTCTAATATCTCATGGCCTATTGAATCAATTTTATCATTTAAACTCTGTAATTCCCTTTCAGCACTCGCTAGATCTTTTTGAGAACGACCATACAAGGCTTTACAAATCTTCAGTTCCCTCTTCAAGTCCTCCACTTCGTTTCTCCGTTTGATTAGTATTTCATTTATATCGTCTCTATTTGTTTCATCTATTTTTAGCAAAATCCTCTTAGACAAACTCTTATAATGTGCATAATCAGTCTTATATTCAGCACTTGATTTCTGATATCTTTCTTCTATTTGCTGCAAATCACCTTCACAATGATTAAAGATTTCTTTAGATTTATCAGCTACTGTTGCTTTCTCTTCTCGTTCCCTTTCGAAAATTGTTTTTTCTTCGTTTAGTTTTGCCAATTTTATTTCAACTTTGTTTTCTTCAACTTTTATCACATCTAATTTATTTTGTAACTTTTTCTCTTCCTCCTCTTTTCTTAAAACCTGCTCTTTTAGATATTTTCTTTTCTTTTCCATAGATTTCATACGTCCGTATGCCACATTTGCCGTTTCTTCGTTAAGTGCCGTTTTTATGGATATCTCAAAATCGCTTTTCATTTCTTTTAGCAAATTGCAGTCCATAACACCTGCTATAGACATGTCATCACCACTTCCCATTTTGCTTATTTCTGGAAGTTCCTTTTCAGTATAGTAACGAACCATTTCATCTAAGTCATTTTCTATTGCATATATGCATAACCTTCTATAACAATTATACATTATCTCATCATTTCTATATGAATCTTCTATACCATCTGATGCAGCGAAAATTGCAACTAGAGGATTCTCTACATCTAGTCTCTGATAATACAGCCTAAAAGAGGTGATTGCATCATTATCACATAAAGAGGTCGTTACATTTGAAAAACATCTATCATCTAATGGAACAGGTTGCGAAAATCCTCCATCTTGTGACAAGAAAATGCATTTTCCATCTCCCTGCTGCAGCACTATTACACTGTTAGAAGACACAAGGATGCCAATAAGTGTTGCACCATAAATATGATTCAAACTATTTCCTTGTTCATAAACACTTGACCACTCAGCATCACAATTTTTCAATTCATCTTTTTCTATTTTATTTTGTTTCAAATCTACATTTATAATTTTATTCCAGTTACTAGTAATTCCAACACATAGTTGTCGCAAAATATTTACCATAATATTACTATCTTCCGAAAATAAGTTAAATTCTGGATTGCAATATTGTTTTGCGAACTCGCTCATTCCTTCCAAGCATACCTCTATTGCAAATTTAGAACCTTTATCACTTCTAAAGCAGTTTGGACTACCATGTCCATCAGATATAACTGCAATCTTAATATCTTTATCAATATTTCCAGAGAAATCTTGCATAACAATATTTTTACTCTTATGTGATTCTCCTATTACACTCATTGAAAATGATTGATATGCCATCGCTTTCCTCCTTGCAAATAAACTGCTGCTATACTACAGCAGTTTACATATGTCCTCAAGACCATAAAACAGACTATCAATCCCAATCGTCGTCATCATCATCCCATACTTGATCTTGAACATCAGAAATCTCCTCCTCTTCTTCGGCTGTTAAAGACGGTGTGAACGAATCAAGTGGTTCCCCTGACTCTTCTGAAAAACTACTTACAATGTCACCACCATTAATCGGATTATTACTCGTTCTTGATGAACTATTGACCATACTTGCTGTGGCTGAAACAAAACGAATTAATCTCTTAAATAGTTCCATATCATTTGTTTTTACTACTGCTTCAGAATTCCCAACAATTTTTGCTAATACTTTCTCATCCGCTGCATCCCCTAGTGCAAAGGCAATTTTTGTAGAGCGCTTGAACCATTTATTGCTTGTCTTTAAATCTTCCAATGCTTTTTCCCAATTATCTGTTGGGTATCCATCTCCCATGAAAATGATGACCGGTATATATTGCCCAACCTCACTCTTCAAAAATTTTTCTCGGCTCATCTTATCGTATAGCTCATTTAATGCCATTCCTATATCTGTAAGTCCTCCGGCCTTTAAATCATCCCATACAAAATCTTCTAAATAAACCGGACCATTTTCCGTAACCCATTCCGCCCCAGAATTAAACTGCATTACAGCAATTTTTATTTCTGCGTCCGCATTGGACTTTGCGATATTTTCTAATACATGAGACGTTTCTCTCATCGCTTCATTTAGCACTCCGATTTTACCATCGTCATTCATACTCCCTGATGTATCCAACACATAGAATATCACTAATTCTCTTCTTTTAATTTCATTATTAATGTCTGGCATGTCATTTCTCCTTCTTACTGTATTTCAAACTCAGTTCCGTAAGCTTTAATCTTAATTCCTGCCTTAATAGGTGCCCTGCTATCTTGTTCTAATTTTTTTGTTTTTCCCGAGGGTGTTGCACACGTCCACATGGTATCACTCAAATTTTTGATGCGAATATCTGTAGCTTCATTAGGGTTCGCATTTATACTTGCAACAGGATTCAAAGCATCTTCAAAATTAACAGTTCCTAACTGAATTCTGTATATTCTAGTACCAGCTATCGCCGGGATTGCATATTCGCCGAATACAATTTTATTTTTAAATGTAGTTGGCTTTCCACAACCGTCACAGTTTGTAACATTACCATTATTTGTAAATATCTCATTTCCACAAGAACATTTAACAATATCACTTCTAAAACGCACCAAAGCATTCAACCAATCGTATTCTGTTACCCTACGCATTTTCATCATTGACTCCTGACTAAACGCACTAACAAATAATTCTTTCATGTAATCCGGCAGGCATTTCCATAAAATAATAGTTGTATTGTGTACACCGGGTATTGGCCTATTTGACGTGTTCTCCGGATTATATATAAATGTAGGCTCTGTCCCATATATTTTTAGACTCATTTCAGGGGACATAACATAGGGGGTTCCCTTTTCTCCTTCCAAAGGATGTCCATAGCAAAATAGCAAGAACAAAATGACACTTAAAGAGTATCTATCACTCGCCGTATTAGGTAAATTATCACCTCTGACTATTTCTGGTGCCATATATCTTGCCTTCCCTAATATTCCAAGATTTTCACCGTTTGGTGCGACATTATCATTATCTGCTATCAACACTTTTCCTGATTTAGGATTTATAAAAAAGTTGCCGTCATTCAAATCTTGGTAACTTTGCCCTCGATTATGAAGTAATCTAAATCCCATTACAATATTCAATGCTGCATCAACAACAACTTTCCACGAAACAAATTTGACTTGTCCTATTAAATATTTTGATAATTCGTAGTATCCCACGGGTTTTAAATCCATAATATATCCAAATGTTCCATCTTTCCACTCTGTCAAATCTTGCATCCATAAGAAGGAGCTATCCGGAGAACCTTTGGCTATATTATTCTGTACATTTTCATAAAATTTCTGTGGTTCTTTTCCTAGCACACTGTACCATTTTAATGCCCTCGGTGTTCCATTATATTCGACTTTATATACTGTTCCTTGCCCACCGCTTCCTAGGACATTAAGTATTTTAATGCTGACACCAGTAATAGATTTTATTATGGTGCCTTCTTTTAACTTTTCATCTTTCATTCTCACACTAGCTACCCCCTTTTACCAACTCACACGTACGCCGATAACATAATCGCTTGGAGCATTACCATTTGTATAGTAATTCGCCCATATGCTATCAAAGTGTAGTCCTAATTCTTCTACTTTTTGACTAACGATTGCTCCAATTTCTTCCTTCAGCATCGCATATTGCGGCGAGTCTCTTTTTATTAACTTTCCAACTTTTGCCTGAAAGGGAAAAGGTACATCCATATGTTGATGTACCAAGTAATTGATTTCAACATCCACATATGATGCTCCCTGTTGAGCAGCAACCCTACATTTATTTTCCATAATACCACATAATTCTCGTCCTGCCTGCCTTACAAAATTTCGCCAAATATCCTCCTTGCTAATAACCTTTGTGTTTCTTAACTCATCACTAAACGACATAGTTTTTCTCCTTTCGTTATTTTTTTATCAAAAATCCTCAGACGGGATGATTTGCCAAGCTGGTAAAAGGCATGACCGATTCTGACTTGCTAGGCATGTATTACTTCCGTAATTGAGGATGATGACGAATTTGACGAAGGGGGGGGGTATATTCTAAGCCCTCGTCTGTTTCTCTTGCCCGCTTTCGGCGAGTTATTTTTTACATAATTCCTCCGCTAAGAGAAATTTCCTAAATAAATAAAAAAATGGCAGTTTCTGTTATTATGAAGTATTATCAAATTACCACACATGGAAAACTTCATTTAAGTATTATATCAAACATTGAAATAAACTTCCACTGATTTAAACTGTAAACAAAAAATATTTTCAATATTTCAATGTTGAGTGCACATTTATTCTATTCATCAAACACTGGATTTGAGTGTACAAATCCGCAAGAAGCGCTATTGTTCTCTTACAAGGACAGGCGACTCCTACATTAGGGAAGTATCCCTGATCCTTTAATTATCATGCATTTTCAAAGGGGTTCCTTATCTTCCAAACGATTTTTATATTGTTTTTACCGTAGACAAGAAGCTTTTTGATATACTTGTTTACTACTTCTTCTGACAGTTCTATAATGTTCTCATATCGAAATTTCTCTCTTCGTTCCTCTAATTCAATCACTTTACTTTCCCTCTCACATAAAATAACCATTTCCTCTTCCATTTCCATTTCCTGTTTCCGACTATTCACAAAGTTCCTGTTTTCAATGAACCCTTCCTTACTCAACTCACCGAATTTATATCTCTCGTACAAAGAAAGAAACTGCTCTTCCAATTCCCTGCTTTCTTTTTCCAATCTAACTTTGTCCAGTTCTATCCTCCTCCTGTCTTTCCGGTTATATTCTTTTACTTTATCTTCCCCTGTCACAACTAGCATTGTAAGATAATCTTGTATCACTTTCAACACACATTCCTTCAAATCCTGTTCTGGAAAATGTTCATCAGGGCATCCTTGCGATATATCGAATTTAGAATTTTTACAATAATAATACCTATTTTCTTTCGCTCTGCTTAAAGCCAGAGCATGATTGCAATGCCCGCATTTGATAATCCCTTTAAACACATTGTTAGAAACTTTAACTTGGCTTACCCGCTCCCGGTTCACCATGACCTTTTGTGCATTATCAAATGTTTCACAACTGATAATCGCCGGATACTTCCCTGGAATCTTAATACACTCCTGTCCTTCTTTGCCCTCTACATATTCAATATATGTACCTGTATATCGTTCATCTCTTAAAATCTTCGCCACACCGGATTGTGTCCAGTTATTCCTTTCTTGCTTTGCTGTATTCCATTTGCATTTTTGATTATATTCATAACTATACATAGCTGGTGTCATAATACCTTCTTCATTTAATCGAACTGCAATCTCTTTCGTCTTTATTCCGTTTTCTGCCATTGAAAAGATATACCTTATAATCTCTGCCGCTTTTTCATCTATCTCTAACTCTATCTTACTTCCTGCCCTTTTCATAAAACCATAGCGAACCGGGCCACATGTAAAGCATCCTTCTTTCTTCCTTTGCTCAACAGATTTCCGGGCTTTCTTAGATAAGTCTTTGCTGTAATAGGTATATATCAGATTCTTAAAGCCTACGTCAATCGGATTAGGGTCTGTCTGGAACTTTGTATCGTAACGGTCATTTACAGATATAAAACGGACACCATATGCCGGAAATATCTGTTCTAAATAATCTCCTAATTCAATATAGTCTCTTCCAAACCGTGAAAAATCCTTAACAATTATACAGTCAATCTTTCTCTTTAAAATTATATCACGCAGTTTTATAAACTCCGGTCTCCTAAAATTCCTGCCAGTATACCCATCATCCGTAAAAATTAAAACTTCCATATTTTCATATTCCGGCATTTCAGAAATATATTTCAACAGTTGATTTATCTGATTTTTAATACTCTCACTCTCATTTACGACTTGTCCAAATTCCATATCAGCCCTTGAAATTCTGCAATAAAGGGCTACTACATACTTCTTCAACATATAACTTCTCTCCCTCCCTGTTCTACAATTTCATATACTCCATTTAGAATGTTTTTAAATGAGAATGTGATATATACCGTATTCATCTTTCCAATCTCAATCCTTTCAACGAATAATTGAAGAACTTCTTTTGTAAGGCGTGGGCTTAACAAAAAATCTTCCATATCCTGTATCAACTTCTTAGCCCGCTTTTCTATATCCCGATAGGCTTCTAATGCCTCCTCTTTACACTGCAACTCAATAACTATCTTTTGCTCTTCTTTTATATATCGCTCCTTAATATATAGATATTCGTCTTTTTCAAGAATCCCGGACACATAATCTTCATATAGACTATTTTGCTTCTGAACATTTCTGATTTTTTCCCTATTTAGATGCTTTATCGCCCCTTGACATTCACGAATAATACGGTTATACTCCGGGTCTTTCTCTATACTGCTGAATAATTCTTTTTCAGATAATATACAAGATATTTGCTTAGTCAGCAGTTTTTCCACAATCTCACTCAAAGTTTTCATACTAAAAGTAATTCCCCGACAATCATCTGCATTCTCTAATACTTGCCTTCTGCAAGCATAACTAATTCGTTCCCTCTTATACTTTGAGATCATCCGTTTCTTGCAACTATGACAATATAACAACCCGGTAAAAACATTCTCCCTTTTCTCTTTATTTGACTTCTTTTTCTTTGGTCTTTCTGGAAAAGAGTTTTGCACAATCTCATAATTACCCATGGTAATGATCGCCTCATGTGCATTTTCTTTAATCTTCCACTGACTTTCATCTATCTGTTTTACATTTTTTCCTCTGCCCTCTACCGTACCTTGAATTACATATCCACAATAAATCTTATTAGAAAGCATCTTTCGAATTGTGACCGCAGACCATTTCATATCACAGAGGGCTGCCTTTGTGTTTTTTAGTCCCTTTATATGCTGGTATTGTTTCGGTGGCATAATCTCCATTTTATTTAATCGCGTCGCTATTGCCACCGTGGATAATTGTTCTTCTTTCCTCCACTGAAAAATAAGCCGAATAACCCATGCCACTTCATCATCTATCTGTAACGTATTACATTTATCTTTTACCCTCAAATAGCCATATGGCGGAACTGCTCTTGTATACTCTCCATCTTTCATCTTTCGCTCTCTTACTGCCTTTCCTTTCGCCCTGATGTCCTTAATATACATATCATTCATAAGATTTTTAAGAGGTATTAAAATTCCTTCTTCATCTCGGACAGGTGCATTACTATCATAATCATCTAGTATCGAAATAACCCTTACCCCCATCCTCGGAAATATCTGTTCCAAATATTCTGATGTTTCTAGAAAATTTCTTCCCAACCGAGAAAGGTCTTTAAAGACAATACAATCAACCTTCTTATTTCCCACTGCTTCCATGAGTTCTTGCCACCCAGGTCTCCTAAAGTCACTTCCGGTAAATCCATTATCTGAATAATGTTCGATGAACTTCATGTCACTTTGCGTTTCTATATAGGCTTCGATTGACTTCCGCTGATTTTCAATCGTATCTTCATTATCGTTACCACCATTCAAACGAGACAGGCGGGAATACCCTGCCGTAATATATACTTCATCGGTTTTACTCTCCGGGACAATCTTTACTTGCTTTACCTGTACACTCGAAAAAGAATCCTGTATCCTATTACGCTTGCTTATTCTAGGCATAAATAACTTCCTCCCGCTCTTTGTTCTTCCTGGCGAAATTATTCAACTCCTGCAATTCATCCTTATACTTGAATACGACCTTTACGCTCTTATCCTCATAAACATAAATCAAATCTACTAAATACAATAAAACCTTCCTATCAAGTTCGGTAGTGTTTTGATACTCCGCAAGATGCTTTAGCCAATCATAGACTGCTTTCATATGGTCAGCATATCCTTGAATTAATTCCTGCATCTTGATGATTTCCGACTGATAGCCTGTAATCTTAGCTTCATAGATACCCCGGATACGGTTATATTCCTGCTTCGTCAATATTTCATCGTCATAATCATCCCACAGACTTTTTTTTCGCTCCTTATAATGCCGGGTTTCTTTTTCTAAATGCTGAATTTCTTTCTCGAACTTGCTGATTGAATACTCTGCCTTTGCTTCTTTTTCATACTGATTTAAAAATATATTTCTTTCCGCAAGTGCAAATACTGTTCTGTTAATAACTTCCAATAACGCTTCACGTAGTATTTCTTCACTGATATTATGTGTACTACATACATTTTTAACTGCTTTGTGTGCAGAGCAAACATAATATGAATACTTCCTTCCGTTCTTTGGTACTATCTTCCGTACCATACTCTGGCCGCAATCTCCACAACGCAATATACCCGAAAACAAATGCGGCTCTGCCAGACCATTCCCATTTTTCAAATCTATATCTTGAAACCGCTTCGCATCTTTATATTCCTGACTACTGATAATCGCATCATGTGCCTGTTCAATTCGTATCCGTTCTTCCTTCCCCCGCTCTAACCGTATTTGCAGTTTATAGTTAGGCGAATAGGTTTTCCCCTGCTCTAGTATCCCCAAATAGACTTCGTTATCTAATACTCGCCTGACCGTTTTCGCCCACCATTTAGGCACATCCGTTGCCGAAAACCCACTTTCATAATTAGAACCGTTCCTTTTTTTGTGAGCCATTGGGGAAGGAATTGCTCGTTGGTTCAGTAGTTTTGCTATTGCATTATCAGAAAAACCATATCCTTTCAGCGAAAAAATTAAACGTACAACTGCTCTTGCTTCTTCGTCTATTTCCAACTTATGCGCATCTTCTTCCAATTTCATATATCCATAAGCAGCAAATGCCCCGACAAACTCACCATTTTCTCTCTTCACCCTTAAACTACTCTTTACCTTTTTGGAAATATCACCGCTGTATGCATCATTCATCAAATTTTTAAAAGGTACAATCAGTTCATTTGCCGCATCTGTATTTTTACTGTCAAAACTATCATTAATAGCGATGAAGCGTACTCCCATCATCGGAAATATCCGCTCTATGTATTTCCCAACCTCAATATAATTCCTGCCAAATCGGGATAGGTCTTTTACAATGACACAATTCACTTTTTTAACTTCAATATCCTTTAATAAACGCAAAAAATCCGGACGCCCAAAATTAATACCTGTATAGCCATCATCTACATAGGTGTCAACAATTTCAAACTCCGTTTTATCTTTCAGATATTCCTGTATTAACTTCTTCTGGTTCGATATACTATCGCTTTCTTTCTTATCTCCATCATCATCAGATAAGCGGGTATACAACGCCGTATAATAAATTTCATAATTATTGCTCATAACACTGTCACTCCTAATTAAGATTATTAACCTTAACCAGTATGACGAGTTATGTGAGGATTTAGTCTATATATTATTCTATAATTCCTCCGTTTCGTCCATAGAAAAAGCCTAATAATCCGCTAATTTTCAAGATTTTCTGTTATTAAATACCGTTTCATTTTTTCATCCAATGATTGCCCTTCATCATTAAATTGCATTTGAATTTTTATATTTTTATATTTCACGCAATAGGGATTTTTAACCTGCTGTAAATACATTTCAATTTTCTCCTTTTTATCTAACTTGAAATCAATTTTAACATCTCTGATGTCAACTAAAGTATCTATATCAACTGATTGGATATCCATTTGTCTCATTTGTTCCAATCCAGCCCAGTTCGCCATCACACCACCTACCTTCCTATCTTTAATATATTTAGGAAGCATTGTCCACTATTCCAAAAAGGTGGTGTTCTGCATTTGCAGAACTGCCACCACTTAAAATTTACGCTGTCCTTGCTTTACCACTCCGTTTATTTTCTTTTTCCTTACTGCCCTTCTTCTGCTCTGGGGTTTCCTTATCCTTCTCCTTACCCAAAGCCTGTTGATATGCTTCATTAATCATACCATCCAACTCCTGCCGCCACTCCTTCGTCACTGGATAAAACACATCCTGATACATCGGTCTCCCTTCGTATCGATTTTATTCGTCCGGTAGCCCAGATAGGCAACAAACAGTTCCTCTTCTTTATTCTTCCGCCGGGAAATGTTATTAATGAGGGCAATACTATTATCCAGTACGATAGTTGCCAAGCCCATCACCCCATTTTTACTATCCTTAATCTGGGTAACCCGTATCTCTGGATTGACCCGCTCTTTAGAATCGGCATTTTATATGAGGGTATTCCCCCATCCATCATGCAGATTATCAAAGGTATCAAAGACCCTTTGGTAAAGCTCATTGCGAAACTCCTGTGTAACCGGATAGCAAATATCCTTATACACATCCTTACCGTCCACCTGTTCATTCGTCTTATAGTTCCGGCATACCAATAAACAATGAATCCTGCTTACCAACTCCGATTTTCACCCCTGTCACCCGAATAGCATCATCAAACGTAATCGTTGCTAATCCCTGTAAATAACCTTCATTCCTTTTCATATCGTTTACCTGTATTTTATATTGCATAGTTCACCTTCCTTTTCTGGTATATGGTTTTCGTGCTACAATCCCTTCCGGCACTGTAATCACTTCCTGCCGCTCCGGTATCACTTCTTTAAAATCAGGACGCTGTCCCTTTCCTTTAATCGACCAAGGGCTTCCCACAACGCCGCTTTCTCTTCTTGAGCTACCAACTCTGTCAAAATATCGGTATTTTCATCCGCTAAGATATCCTCGCCTTTCATTTCCTCACAATCCAAAGCATGATAATGAGCCAGTCCATTTTCCCGGTCTCTCCGCTCAATATAATCCTCATGGTTCTTCATCCGGTAATATGCCTGATATACCTCTTCCGTCACGTCCACGACTTGATTTTCAATTCTGATTTTGTAATTCATATCCTTTTCTTCCTTTCAAATTTGTTATCCATTAAGGTCAAATCTGAAAGGTTTCTAAGGACTTCTGATATGTACGCTCATGCTCCCAACCCTTTTATCGGGAGAACAAAGAGGCAAACAAAAGATACGGAAAAAACACCTCTCTGTTCTCTCCGTATCTTCTTTACTTATAGTTTGCTAGAACTTTTCTGAAATAAAAAACGGGCAGAAACAAACTTATCAATCAATAAATTGATATTTTGTTTCTGCCCGCATTTTGGGTGCTGATGATTTCTCACCTAGCCCGCTTTAGGGGTATTACATATAATTCTCATTTACTCTTACAGTCATGCTTATTCAGTTGTAAACTGTTATAAAAGTGAAGAAACCTATGAAGTTCTTTCACATCCACCCGAACAAGCTCTTTGCATTTCGGGCATTTGATTTCTATTTCCTGCAAATCACTCACGATATCAAATAATCTGGTATTGCAATCATCACAACAATATTCAATATTTCTAATCATAGTATCATTCTCCCTAAAAGATAATTTCTTGTATAATGCCGGGAAAGAGACCACTACACAAGTCTAAGCAGCAAGTTCCGTCGCATCTGCCTGAATGCTACTGCTATAAAAGGCATTTTTTAGCAGAACGTATGTTTGTATTATGAGATGCTTTTCCGCTTTAGTCAATGCGAAATTTCACTTTCTTAAAATTTTATTGTTCCGACTATTGCTTTGTCAGAATATCAACATAACAAGCAGACTTTGACAGATGTATAAGGTCACTAAAATATAAAATTTTATCGAACCACAAAAAAACGGTGTAATTTAGATTTTTCTAAATCACACCACTCCATAATGATAAAATTGATATTTAATTACTGCACATCATGCTTATTAGTTACTCTTCATGCTTCCATTTTTTATAGTTGTATATAAGTTGAACAAAAAATATAATTAATAAGATAATAGAAACAGCAACGGCATAAGTAATATTTGTCTGCAAAACAAAAAATATTATAATTATAGCTACTAAAAATGGAATCATCCATAATGTCCTGATAAATTTTCTGCGATAACTTAATTTCCAATAAAACACTTCAAATCCTTTATCAACTTTGTTATCCACAAAATGTCCCTCCTCCACTAATATAAATAATTTACAGTTATAACTACTAAGCTAAATTCTAATTTCTTTTCCTAATTGGAATTAATATGGATAGTTGGCTTAGACCTAAATACCTATTTTATCTTTTTTCCTGCTTTATTTTTTCCACCTCTTTAACTCTTTCCCATTCCTCAATCCACTTTTTCTTACTACTTGTCTTAATTCCGAAACGTGCTATTATTAATATGCTCCATACAAGCAGAAATACTGCTACGCCAGTCCAGACGTTTTTTTCATTTGCTGAATATGTTCCAACTGATGTTACTATTTTCCAGCTAAATAATCCCGTGCAAATCATACCTAAAGAGCCTAAATCTAAAATTCTTTCATATGAACTTATAATATCACATACTTTGTGTACTATATTATGTGATTTATATTCAGTGTTGCTCTGGTATCTCCTTCTCGTCTCCCAATTTAACTCAGGTACTTCTTGCTCAATAAAAGTTTCTATGTAGGTAGACATTTTTATTAATGCCATATAGTAGTAAGTAGTTCTGAATAACATCGGAATAATAACACAATAAGGCAGTAAATACAGAAAGTGGTTACCAAATTGTACAGCCGCAACAAGTATTGCAGTAACCGTTGTAATTCCAAATGTAATCAAATTATTTTGCAGGTCTATTTTTCGCTTTATTTCATCCCTCAACTGGTTATATTCTAACAGCAAATTATTCTCTTCCATAAAAGTACCTCCTAGACATAAAAGTATTTCATCTATCAATACTAAATTGTCAATGTACATAAATCTAGGTTACATTATTAAATCACTTAACTTGATAGAATTGTGCTTCTTATTATTGGCTTTATTAAATACTGATTTGAAAAGCTGAATTAAATATCTTATTACTGTCTAACTTTCCGTACTTTTAAATTCTTCAAAAAGCGATTTCGCATCATTATAATTTACATCGGGTAGCATTTTTTCCAGATAATCTTTCAGTGAGATTGTTTTACTGTTAATTACAATTGAAATTTCTTCTTCTTTTGTAAACGCTCCCGGTGATGATTTTTCCATCATCATAGCCATTGCCGCCTTTTGACTGGAATCCATTCTATCCAACATATCTGCCATATCTAAAATTTCTTTGGCTAAATTATTTGCCTCCGTTCTAATTTCATCTCTAAGAGTGACTTCTGCCATCTTTTTTCCTTCGGCTAGATTTTTCTTTTCAATCTTCCGTTTAGCCTTTTGTTCCAACTGCAACTCATACATCTTGGCCAGAGATTTCTTCTGAAACTCGTCATCTAATGTCACCGCCACATCAATTAGTTCCTTAATATATTTTGAATTAATATTCATGATAATCTCACTTTCTCAAATTCCGATTT
>Ga0153942_1000174_pt1 | contig 23217 bp, 17 predicted proteins | sample TSNJ026MetaG_FD_104731 | JGI IMG/M metagenome (GOLD analysis project Ga0153942, IMG submission 104731) | Attine ant fungus gardens microbial communities from New Jersey, USA - TSNJ026 MetaG | ecosystem: Host-associated > Fungi > Mycelium > Unclassified | place: USA: New Jersey, Brendan T. Byrne... | reverse complement strand
TTTTAGTCATTCCCCAGTTTCTTATTTAAAAGAAAAGAAAAAGAAAATAAATAATGACTTAGCCATTTTAACTGTGTCATGACAATTAGTCCAAGTTGACAAGGAGAACTCAATGCAGTTTCCATTCAATTACTATACACTACTTATATATATTCTAGTATTTGTTATATATAATGTCTCATGCATTCCTTTTCATCTGACTCTCTCACATGTCTGATCTTTAGAAATTAGAAGAAAAGAAAATTAAAAGAAAATTAAAAAATAAAATGAAAGAATATTGACTTAGCTGTTTTGCCAAGTCATAACAGAGGTCATATACTGATTATTAAATAGTAAATTAGAGTAGGCTTCCAAAACCAACCAAATGTTTTATTATTTTGTTTATTTTATTACTCAGCTAGTTTTGATCACATGATTTATAGGCTCATCTCTAGGGAATTGATTCTAGTATAATATATCTTAATCTCAGAGTTTTAAGGTTCATACTGTAGGGCCTTAGACTGTGATAACTTAGGTCTACTTCTAGTCTGAGTTGACAAGGAGAACTCGATAGTTCTCATTTGATTATAGTACACTACATATACATATCCTGTGTTTACTTCTATTTATGAACTCCCACATATCTCTTTTAGTCATTCCTCAGTTTCCTAATTAAAAGAAAAAGAAAAAGAAAAAGAAAATAAATAATGACTTGGCCATTTTGACTGTGTCATGACACATACCTTTAGTGGTATTAGATGATTAATCCAAAAACACTAAACATTTGGTCAGTTTTGGAAGCTACTGTAGCATACTAACTTCAATACAGTTATCTCTATTCAGAATTAGTAGAAGTGATCATCCAGGTCAAAGGCCTGACTGTAAACCTTGTTTATTACACAGGGCTTGATTGGAGTCCACAACAGACTTTCTTCTCCTCATTTCACTACATTGATTTGACTATTGATTTATGATTAAACTATCATTTCCCATCCCTGACATATTCAGGCCAAGAGATTGACTGAAGTCACTAGGACTAGGGACAAAAAAGCTAGGTAAAACATCAACTCAATCAGGTTAGAAAAACTAAGACCAGGACAAAAAGAAGCAGGTCTTAGGGTGACTTAGCTATGGAAATACCCTCAATTATAGTGATGGAACGGACGTAGCTGTAATAGTGAATAAAACAAAAATAACTTCAACGGGGTTGCAAGAAGGGGCAAAACACCTAGTCGAGAATAATGGTGAAACTAGAGTCCAGGATGTGGGTGAATAGGGTTATATGAGTGAGGAGAATTGACTTCCTTAACGGAATTAATTGCTCTCTCTGAATGTCGGTTGGCTACCGTTGCGCGAAGGTTCACCTGGGGTACTTGCACTGAAGAACGAGTCAGGAGATTGGCTAACATTATCGACGAGCTCTCCTTCAATGTTCACCTGATCTTGATCATCATCCGAACTCCCCTCATCCCTACCATTTCCTGCCATGATCTGGCCATGATCTCCAAGGTTCACGATCCCAGTAGATCCCATACCTCCGAATCTAGGGTCCCAGTTGAATTCTTTAGGTTCCTCGTTTTCAAAAGCTACACAGTGTTTCTAGTCAGACTTTTCACAGCACGAATGGCTCTATCGACACGAATGTCGCGCGCTCCTCTGATTTCTGTGCACTCAAGTGAGATGTCTTCGTATTCTGCTTTCTTGGGTTGAGGAAAATGACTGAACCCGTTCAATGCAGCTGGACATGTAGCACCGAGAACATCGAGAGACTCTCATGTGGATATATTTTCGGCTAATCGTCTGACGCTCTCTGTTTTGAGTTTCAGTATATGTTTGTGTAGTTATGGTGGAGCTCGGTATCGAGTTCCTGCTCGGCTATATCGGAGAATAGACGTATCGCGATTCGTTCATAAATGTTATATTGAGTGTCGGACCATCAATGTGATTTGCGTGAATGGATTGTGTTTGAAGGACTATCTGAGATAAGAGCAGGTTATATCTAGCCGCGAAGGCGTTATAGCCGAATTGCCATTTTTAATTGCCCATGCGAGATGATTTATGGATTCAATGATTGGGCTGGCTTTCAATTTAAGAGAATCAAGCTGTGCAACTGGAAGTGTCTGTCATCACGCAAAAGGCAACCCGAAATTCGGCCCGTATGATACCGTCCGCCGAGCGCAGCTTGGCCCTAGCGTCAAGCGTCAATTCATCTATTTGTTTACTCGGCTCCAACTCATAATCTAGCTACTCGGTACTGCCAGAAGAAAATGGTGCTCCTTGACATCGGCCTCAGCATCGCTGTCTGGCATGATGGTTGCCTAGGATCCGAGCAATCACTGTAATTCTCCTCTGACCCGAAAATCCTTGTATCTGCACTGGTTCTGGTCATTAGCAAGATCACACTAAACCTTGGATGCAATAAATCGTCGACATTAGTTATGGCTGCGGGGCACTAGAACTTGAATTGAAGAACTCTCCTTGATTTTTGGATCGGTGCCTTAATATTGGTTTAGCAAGCAATCAATCGCAATGGCTTCAGTCTCTTCAATGTTGCCGATCACAGTATTGTAAATCACATCTGTCAACTGCACTTTGTGTTTCCATTAAAGATCTCCGAAACGGCATATCGATTCCTTTCAAATGACCCTGAATATCTGCAAAACTGTATCGTCATCGGTTCAATTTTGATTCACGAATCAATCTGTCCTCTTGGCAAAACCTTTCTGCAAATCATGTGTGCCGCTCCCCCTCTTTCTTCTGCCCTTCTAGACCCTATCCTGTTGCAGCAACTCTGAAAAACCCGAGAACCTTTCATCCTGATGTGACTCATCGCCTGTCTTTTCAATTCAGTGTCTGTGTGGTAAAAGGGGTTGGACCCTGCAAATTCGGGATTTTTCGTCATATATACATATGGACCGCTGCTGTAAGGATGTCTAGATTCTTTTCTCCTCCCTCTACGAACCTACTCTGTGCCTTCCCTTCTTTTTTCCCGCCTTAATTATACTCAAGTATCTAGCAAGACACAACTAGACGGCTTTCAAATCTCCATTACCACAATGTCTTTGTATCTTGCAATCTGGAACACAAGCACGTTAGTGGCGATATTGGCATTCTCATTCGCCTGCACCCTGTACTTGCGAAGAAAACCCCGGCGATCTGGCCTGCCTTTACCCCCTGGGCCAAAAAAATGGCCCATCATCGGCAACTTGCTACAGCTGCCTACTTCATTTGAATGGGAAGTTTATGCCAAATGGGGAGAAACCTATGGTGCATATTTTGATTCTGCCCTTGCATCATCAGTGGCTGATTCTGATGTACGTACTTGATGTTGAATTTAGGATCGGATATCCTTCATGTTGATGCTGCTGGAAAATCGATTGTCATCGTCAACTCGTGGAAAGCTGCAAACGACCTTTTTGAAAAGAAATCAGGCTTGTATTCAAGCAGGTGCGGTCGTGCTCCTCGTCTTGTCATGGACCAAAAGTAATCATCTGACTATTATAGACCAGGAAACCAAATGGTGCTTCTGTGAGCGGTAGTTCTGTCCGCAGATTTTAGAAGTAAAGCCACTGACATTCTTCCCCTTACGTTCGCAATTTTATTGCAGCTCTGGCTGGGATTGGCTTTTCGGATTTTTGCCGTATGGGGATGCCTGGCTTGAACGTCGAAAACTTTTTCAAAAATACTTCCACCCACTTGATTATCCGGAGCATCAACCTCGTGAACGAGAATGCGTCTACCAAATGCTGCGTCGATTACTTGATGCACCTCAAGAGTATATGGAGCACATTCGATAGTGGGTGCATCTCTCCTGGACCTTCTGGTTCTCTGTAGCCGGCTTTGACTCACAAACTTTGATCGTCGTGTTACAGTATGATGGGAGCTTTGTCCATCGCACTAGCCTACGGAATTGACGTCAAGTCAGAAAATGATCCTAATATCCATTATGCAGAAGAGGCTGTCAAGGGTCTCGCTGGCGCGGCAAATTTCAGCGCTTTCTTGGTCAACTCAATTCCGCTGCTGAAACATGTTCCGTCGTGGTTCCCTGGGGCAAAATGGAAGAAGAAGGCAGAAATGTGGAGTGATTGGACAGTAAAGATGCGAGAGATTCCATTCCAGCAGTCATTGGAGCAGCTTGTAAGCTTGTCTCGTTTTCACTGCAGCTCGTATCCCCCATTCCTTGCTGGCTACTTTGGATTGATGGCAATTTGACTGATATATTGTTCAGGCTGAAGGAACGGCGACATCCTCATTGGTCACGAACGGCATTCAGGGCATTGAGGAGACTCGAGATCGCGAACATCAAATGACTGTCATCAAAGACACTGCTGGCAACTTCTTTGTTGGTATGAATGCTGCCAAAAATCTTTATCCTCACGCCACATCTGACACCTGTTCCAGGGGGTGCTGACACAACTGTATCCGCTATCAGTACATTCTTCTTGATGATGATATGCCATCCTGAGATTCAAGACAAGGCTCAGGCGGAACTTGATCGCGTTGTCGGAAAAGGCCAGTTGCCTGATTACAGCGACGAGGCTGCGCTACCTTACATCAGTGCTCTCGTGAAGGAAACTCTCAGGTACGACATCGATATCCAATGAAATTGGAATATTGATCCATGAACTTTTTCTCGGTAGGTTCCAGGCAATCACACCGTTCGGTATGTCTTGGTTTGTGGAGAGGTGCCTTAATACTAATACCTACCTTTGACAGCTATTCCCCATTATTTAACGGAAGATGATGAGTACAATGGCTATCTTATACCAGGTGGATCTGTTGTACTTGGGAACGTCTGGTTTGTATACCCCTGAGATCATGCGAAACGATCGTCAACTAATTCTTTCAGGGCAATCACACATGACAAGGAGGATTATCCAGAGCCTTTCGAGTTTAAACCGGAACGATTCCTGAAAAATGGTCGTCTGAACCCTGATGTCCGTGAACCTACAGCTGCTTTTGGGTTCGGTCGTCGGTGAGTAAACATTCTTCGAATAAAATAAAGAGCCAGAGCACGAATGTGTTCTATGCCCATTCATGGGTCGGGCTCATACCCATCGAAAAATAAAAATCATGCTGACATTTGTGTTTTCTGCTCCAGTATTTGCCCTGGAAGGCATATTGCTATCTCGTGTCTATACCTGAGCATCGCAACTGTATTGTCTGTATTTAGACTCGAGAAAGCAGTCGACGAGCAAGGTCGTACGATCACGCCTTCAAGAGAATACATCTCTTCCCTAATACTGTGCGCCATGATCCCCTCAGTAGAACTTCAACTTATGAAATATGCACAGGCATCCCACACATTTTCGGTGCATCATTAAACCTAGGTCTAAGGAGGCAGAGATGCTGGTTAGGTCTATATCAGATTCCTGAATATTTAATATGATGCTGTTGAGTGTCTCAGTTTGGAGATAAACGTTAGATAGAATCCGTAGACCAGAGTTTGAACGATTTCGCATAACTTGTACTGTCAGCATTTCTCAGGCATGCCTCATTCTTTGCATATTCCTGCATTTGTACATAATTGTAGTAGTGTTTCAAAGTTTGCTGCTGGGACAAGGGTCACGGAAACCAGCTCTGGCTAAATGTCGGTAAAGTAATCATATCATTATAATACAAATAAGGCTAGTTTTATCCCGATCGCAGCCCTTAGCGTGGGAACGCCGATGAGTGTGACGTGACTGTAACGGTTGTATTTGAACCGTAATTCGACAGTTTTTACTTCAACCTCACTATGTTGCACCTGGTTGCGTCTTCCGTCGCAAGACGCGTCCTTCTGCCAACTCTTGCTTCACGGTTGGCTTTGACGCGTCCCATCTCGATAACTCCCGTATTCAGCTTTCCTGCAAAGGTTGGAGCTGGCGTTACCAAGGCAGCTGCACCTCAGAAAGGTGCCAAAGCGCCAGCTACGGCAAAGGCCAAGGCAAAGACCAATGTAAAAACTAAGGCAAAGACCAAGGCTAAGGCGAAGCCCAAAGTAAAGGCCAAGGCGAAGCCCAAGAAGCAAGTGAAAAAGGCTGAAAAGAAACGTGCTGTGCTCCTACTTCCCAGTTTATGCGCTGCGGTGTTGACTTTGTGCATATTTTTCCTATAGCCGCGTTCACGAAAGCGGACTTGAAGGTTCCGCCAAGGTCAATTGGTTCGGCCTGGACTGACTTCGTCACGACCAACATGGTCAGTGCTGGGAGTACCCCAGAAGAGGCTCGGTTAAAAATGAAGGAATTATCAGTGAAATGGAAATCTATGACCGAGGCTGAGCAGCAGGTTTGTTGATGTCTCGTCATGTCTTGCCATAAATGATTTTATACGTTTACTGTCAGCCATACCGTGATCGGGCAAGCAAACGACAATTGGAAGTTAAGAAAGAATTTGAAGAATGGAAGAACAACGTTGACCCGAAGATATTACGAGCAATTAACCAGCGGCGTAAGCAAAAGGGATTATCAAGGATTGCACCTCCGAAAAAAGGGAAGCCTTCAGGTCCATTCGTTCTGTAGGTCAACTCTACTAGTGGTTGAGCCCGTTACTGAGTGCCGTCTCGTTAAGCTATGTGATGGATGTTCGGAAGCAGCAAGAAAGTCCTGTTTCTTACACTGAAACCCTTAGACAAGCCGGGGCCGATTGGCGCAAGTTATCTGAGACAGAGAAGGCGGTACGTCATCGAAATGTACTATCTTCATCTCAAAGTACTCATGAAATTCAAGTCATACGTGGATACGTACAAGAAGAAATATCAGGAATATTTATCCACTTTGCCAGCCCAATAGAATCAGTCTCTAGAATGCCGATTGTAAACATGAGGCTTTGATAATTCACATAAAGTTTTTTTGTTTTTCCCCAATATAAGATGTCGATTTTCAACAGTCCAATACCTTCTGAACTCTGTCTAAACCATCCATTGGGCTTTGTTATCAGGGTTTACTACATGAATATGCTGAAGTGTCCCGGTTCATCCCATGGACATGGGCCTATCAATTTGTTAAATATTCTGTATCGTTCCCATGGATACAGAAATACTAATACTTCGCTTGATACATGTTGCAAGGTTTTCTTCTGCGATTCTGATATACCAACATCAACCCCAATGAGGTTCATACTCTCGACACTTCCACTCTCTGAAGAACAAGGACCATATTGGGAAGAAAGAGATTCATCCCTTAACTCTTGTAGACGTCTTCATTGTCTGACTGAATCTACGGCAGTCTTTCACTCCGAATGAACTCAAATTGAGATAGGACAAGCAAAAATCTCTCCTACCCTATGCTACACCCATCAATCAAGTCTGTATGTCCCAGACAATTGCAGTCACCCTCCATGAATGATTAGCTCCAAGCCTCCAAGCCTCCTTGTTTGACACTCTGGCGTTGTCTCGCATAACATCGGATAACCACAACCCCAGTGGACCGATGTACTTGCCATGATGATCAGATCAGGCCCATAATTTGGTCAGAAACCGTATAGGTAGCAGTGGTTTCAACTGGACATCGGTCGATGGAAATGTACCAAATCTCTCCAATCACTCAATCACTCTCCCATGATCTCTAACGATTTGGTACTTCTGTGAGTTTCAGAATAATTTTCCTACACCATGCTCTTCTGTTTTGTTTGTCCTCCTCTTTTTGGTCGCAGATCTTATAGAGGACGAGAAGAACAAATTATACCATATCCTTTTGGTGTCTGTTGAGGAAAGATGAACAATGTGCCACCACCTATGCAGCTCTCTACCATGACCTCTGCTGAGTTGGTGGAATGAAGATTATGAAGACTATACAAGTAGAGGATATCCCCATTACACGCATGAGTGAGAACGAAAAGGATAGCACGAATCTCAAAGGACCAAGGAGCATTAGGGTTCATCGGCTTGAAGATGAGTATGTCATTCTCCGATCCTGTTCATCAGACGAGACTGGGTACTTCAGCATCGTCAGATAGCGGCAAGCCGATTGCACGAGCAGAATACTAAGATGCATCAACTTTTTATTGCCTGGCAATGGACACTGAGTGTACTTTCCAAGGAATAGATGCTGTTGAAACTCCCCAATGGGTGCATGTTTGAGACTAGCCTCAAGTTGCTCTGGCACATAAAGTGACATTGTTTCTTGTTCTACTTTAATCAACAACAGAGGTACCTTGGTACTCCTTCAACCTCAGACCTTCACCTTTTCCACACCAAAATGTACAACTTCTCAGAAACACTCATGTATGGAACCTTACGGAGCACCAGAGTTAGTTTCTTGACTGGGGCCCCTCAGAGTTGTCCAGCAGCTCAGTGAAATCACCATTGAATCACCTTTACCGTAATTGTGGCATGCTCTCGTGAAGGGGACGATAAAATTTCGGGTGACATTCGGAACACGCATATGGTGAATTTGGATTAAGTCTGGCCAAAGTTTTCGCCCAAATCCGTCATTGAGACTCTACTTTTCAAGGTAATTCTCTAGTGAAACCGAACTTCAGAGTAATTTTTATGTGTAGTGTCTGTACACCTTACAGCCGAGCATGTTGAATGTGCATGACCACAGAAAAAATGACATTCCGATGAGCTTCTTCTTCAAGTAAGCCAATCTCTGAATGACAGACACTAGCGGAGGACTTCTTGAAAGATCTCTAGCTTGGACTGTGTTTGTCATTCTCAATTGCCTCGGGTGGGTCGCTATTTCCGCGGCCGATCGTAAGTATAAGCTAATAAATGTCTCCAGGTATTTTCGGCAGTGGTTCTGTTTGTCGCACGACTGGAATCCGATATTGTACCGGAACATGCGTCCCACAAGAGGCATCAGGAGAAGTTGATTAAACACCTGCGAAATAAGGGTACATTCTGGTCAAAGGCTTGAACTAGGCTTGAACTATCTTCTGGTTGGCTCATCAGGCACTAGAAACTTCCCTAGAGTTGAAGAATCGAAGTGATCTAAGAATTTTTACAGCCGAACCCTCGAATTGGAGATAAAATGCTATTTTTCCGGATCCGCAGGATTCCAAAGAGAATGTTGGCAGGGCAGCAACCATTCACGGAAATCATCCGAAAGAGGGTACTTGCTTGAAGATCAAGATTATTGACGGTCCCACGCTGAAGGTCTCTTGACGGCCTTGGTCCTGAAAAAGGCTTTAACATATTTGTGGCGACCAACAATAGGAAGAGGAAGGCCTTCAACGTCCCTTCAACGTCCGCATCGAATCACTTGCAAATCGACCACAAATCATATGGTAAAGCAGCACTTCTGTTCGGTCAGGATGACGAAAGCCAATGTGCAATTGACAATGACAGAAGCAGAGAGAACCCAGCTCAGCGAGAATCGTATCTGAGTAGAAGAGAAATGGGTCGACTGGGGCGAAATCTTTTTGCACCAAGATGTGCGTCGACAAGAGATCGAGCAGTGACTCAAATTGTGTAACCTCTTGGATTCTAAGATTATAAATACCAACTGCTGCCCATAGAACGTGGTCCTGATCAAGATATGATCAGTCCAAACTATAGGTATTCTTCTCAAGCTGCACTGTTGTTAGATGTCGTTAACATTCGATATGACGAGAATTCACTTCAATCTCCAAGTCATGCCGTACACGGTATTCTTCGTCTGCTTTAATGACGAGATGGTGGTCATCAAGGTCTTCAATAATGAAGCTCTGTTTCTCATTCATGACGAGCAAGATCTGTTTTACAGCTGGGTCACTGTTGAAAGCTGGATTGAGTCATCCTGCTCAAACACAAGTACTACGTACCAGACAAGCAGGACACCTTTTTCATTACATGTACGACACGAGATAAGCTCCTTGTTGGGATAAAATGAGGCAAAGTTGACCTTTGATTGCACGCATGATGGCTGTCTTGAGGAATGGGCCGGGTATTACTACCCTATCTCCGCAATACCAAATAGCATGATCGGCCAAACACTCCTCTCAACTGCTCCTCTTAGATTTTTATTTGAATGTCGCTACCACAGGAGGTACGTCTAAGATATGTTTTTGTCTCATTCCGAAACGCATCTCATTGAACTCCCATCTGTCCGATTTGACTGTCTCTATCATTTTTCTTGCCTATCATCACCCCTGTCGGGTTTGACATTCCTATACCGATCATACTATGCCCAACGACACTTTCAGTACTCAGACTTTTGCGCCAGGTAAGCGCCCTGTTTTTTGCGTTTGACTTTCATGACTAATACCATCAATAGTAGTTCGCAGTCCTATTGAATCATCCAAGAAACTCGCTGCTTATACCGCAGTTGATCATTATGTTAAGCCACAACATACCGTAAGTAGTCTCACCCAAGCCAGTCTTATTATCCCTCATCATTCGCAGATCATCGGAATTGGTTCCGGTATGTGGGCACGCTCACGGAGAAGTGTCAGAAGGATGATCTAGAGGTTAGGTTCGACAGTCCCTTACGTTGTCGAGAGGATCGTACAGCAAGGTGTCTTGGCTAATAAGAAGCGTGTCTTCGTTCCTACTGGTGTGTTGCTGTCAATCTTTCTTTACTTAGTAAGAAACTCATCGGCAACCAGGGTTCCAGTCCAAGCAATTGATTGTTGGCGCCAATCTCAACCTCGGAGACGTGGACGAACACCCTTCGATAGACGTTACAATTGATGGTGCTGACGAGTGGGTTTTCTTATCGTTCTCTATTCCATTTCCAAGCCTCATTTTGATTTAGGATAGATGCAAATCTTAATTGTATAAAGGGGGGAGGCGCTTGCCATTTACGTGAAAAGATTCTCGCTGAGGCTGCCAAAACGTACGTAGTCAAGTGACTCTGGTTTCATATCTCATTCTGATCTGTATAGGTTTGTTGTTGTTGCCGACTACCGGAAGAACTCAGAGTACCTCGGTACAAACGTGTGCCTTCCTAGTGATTTGCCTTTCAATCGCTTGATTATGTTATTAGTGGAAGACTGGGGTACCAATCGAGGTTGTTCCATTTGCATACGCCAGGGTGCTACGGCAGCTGAGAGAGGTCTTGGGTTCTCCGAACGCCACGCTTCGTATGGCCGTCAACAAAGGTAAAGGGATTCAGACAATATTGTTTAACCCGGTTTCAACTGTCGATGTGTTCATAGCAGGCCCCATTGTTACTGATAATGGTAACTTTGTAATCGATGCCCCGTTTGGTCAAGAGAAGATGCAAGATCCATCCAAAGTGTGTCCTCCCCTCTTGTTGACATGTTATCATCTCCACTAACTAACGCAGATAATGGCGCAAATTAAGCTTTTGACTGGTGTAGTAGAGGTCAAATTGTTCTGTGGAATGGCTAAGGCTGTGTATTTTGGAAACCAGGTACATATCTGACATGGATATTTGCAGATCCCTGCTGATATATGAAACAGGACGGCACTGTCACCATTCGACGAGAGGATGGTACGACATCACATATAGAGGCGTAAAAGCAATTTGAGGTATCAAATAAAATACCTAACCCGTCATCAACGGTGGTAATGCCTAGATTACATTGTGTCTGGTAGTTTGGAAATAAAGTAGACACATGGGTCCTGTTTTGGTCCCGTAGATGTTTCTATCATTATTTTAGCCAGGATCAATAGTTACTCGTTGTATGGTATCCCAATGGGCTTTTTGAACAGGTGTGTAGGGCAATTGGGCAATTTTTCACGTGACTACGACTTTTGGATTCTACCAACTAAGATGCAGAGGTCTAATGTCAGGAGCGTGAGTAGGGTGTGGGGGAAGTTTGTAAGTGGATAACTAGAGTAGCAGTATGCTCGAAGGTGTTATTGTAGCGGTAATCAGAAAGAAAAGGAGAAGCAATGTGATCATTGTATTAGGTAGGTGACTTCGACTTGATCATGTTGCTGCAAAAGATTTCTTGCTCTCGAAAATACTCTCCCGAATCTGGCTCTCATTCGAGGAAAATGGCAGGTGGAAACCTTCAAAGTTCTCGAAAAAAATTCCATTCATTGGGGCTTTCATTTGATTCGCTACATAGCCAAAACTGTCATTAGCACTCTCCTGTCGTCATCCTACATCCTCATTACTGTCAAAGCTATTGCCAAATTGCATCTCAAGGCATCCGAGCGAGATTTCCAAGCAGCTCCACAAGATCCAAAGATATCGGGCACCCAACCCAGGCTTCTCAGCTCCGTGATTTCTCCCGGAAAAACTTCGAAGAGCCGAGAGGGCAAGGCTCAAATCGAGGATTTCCTGCTGCTCAACAAGTGTACAAGAAGTGTTGTTTTACTTGTCCTTGGTAGAGGTGTCATTGGAAATATTGTTGGATTTGCTGCCGCAGCCTTGTATGCTTCCAGGTTTTTTAGGCAACTTGAACGTCGATAAAGGCCGTTCTCCGTATGCGAGGCATTCGCTTCGTCCAGATTCCCACTCCCTTTTTGGCCATTTTTGATTCTAGTGTTGGGGGAAAAACAGCTACTGATACCCCGCATGGAAAGAAAGAACTTGATAGGCGCCTTTTGGTAGCCAGATTGATGTAGCATTTTTGGAGACTCTTCTCCGATATGCATTCTCCGATAGAATGGCTCAAGTTGTTAAAGTGGGTCTGGCTCTTGAGATATCTGGCTCTTGAGATATCTGGCTCTTGTTGCTTATCTGTCTGAACAAGTTCCTATCTCTCGAAGCACGCTCGGCTAATTTTTACCGCTCTCTAGGCAGCCTCCTAGAATCATGTCCAAGAATACACACGCTCAGCCGCTCAAGACCCCTCTGTAATGGTTAGTTCCGATTCGGTGAAGGCTCATATCGAAACAATCGATGAACGAGATCCAAGTCGGCACAAACGTTTTTCTGTCCCATTCTGTCAGCTCACTTTTGAACTACACCATGGGACTCTTCAACCTTGCTCAACAAATTGATCCCAGGCGATCGGATCGTGCTTTCAGCGAGGACTTGGTGTTCGATTCAATCAAGGTCGACGTCACGTAGGTGTTCTCGTAGGTCTGACCACCAACGTCCTATACTGGCATCGATGCTTCGTCGATGGAAACATGTCTTCTGATCCCAGTGTATCCAATGTCCCAATTACGATCTCGCTGTTTTGGGCTTGGGTAGCATTGAGACTAGGCCGCCATGTCAACAGGCTATTGGGCATCCATTTTATCGGTTTGGATGGGGGACGCTCGTAGTCTAGGAATTGACTTCCTCGAAAAAACAGGAAATTTGGTCAGATTCGTACTAACTCGAGTTCTCTCCTCCCTTCAGACGCGGAAAATCCTGCAAAGGTGGTAACATTTACTCCTGTTTCTCTGGTTATTCCTGGGATGAGACATCGACAGATGTTTCTGAACTCTCTAGCAGTCCCGACTTCGTTGTCCTTGCATCGTCTGAAGCTCGAACGCCCCTTTCAAGATGTTGGCGATCGCGGTACTCTCGTTGATGAACTGTCGTTGGTGATCAAAATTGCGATAGCAATCAAGACCTCTTGGGAGAATCTCCCACTGAGTTCAGAGATCAAACTTCCTTTGCTATCTCATCGCTGGACCCAGGACCTCCTTCGGCACACATCGACCCAACGTGCATGCATCAACAATGAATGCGATTCCACGACCCAAAGGAGTTCTTGCCACCGTCGTCCTAGATGGACGACTACACTGACTTGGACTCTCAGGTATTTCGGGAGATATGACTATTGGCAGGCTCGATGCAGGTTTGTCGGTTATTGTCAATGGTGTTTTAGGTTTGTTGCATGCGAACGCGGAAAATGGCTCAAGGCCGTGAATTTCTCTCTGTTATTCTTTCTGATCCAGGGCTGTCCAAGGCTTTCACGGCCGCAGTGAGAACTGCTATCAATCTGAGATGGGCTGATCCAGGACTTATAGCTTTTTTATTGGCAGGCTTGTTACCACCAGTTCTGGGGTTACTTGAGGCTGTATCAGGTTTCCAAATAGTGACTGGACTAGTCTCAATTATTGATAATTTGTTAGGTTCCGCAAAAGGTATGAACACTCTGCTTACCGATTGCAACTGTGCTACAGCACTGACGTTAGAGTCTTCTGGGATATTTGTCGCTGCAGTGATGGATATCTAGTCCGGGATAGATGAGCACATCGAACGTCGTTAGAACGTCGTTGGGGCGGGAGGAAAAATGGAGAGAAGTACTTCAATTCCGCAGATCACGTTTTCATTTTTTTGTCGCCATGTCGTCCTTGGGATAATCTGTTTTGAATATTCCAGTACTCATATGCATGCACCATTAATGCAAGGAAAGTATCAATGAATTAAAACTGAGTCGGATGTCTACAGGGAGAGTAATCAGGTATAGAATTTGCGGTTCTCGTTGACCCCAAAGAGGTCTCGCCTGATCTCTGGAAGCATCTGCAAGAGGAGCAAGTCGGGAAAATATCAAAAGAAAGACAAATGGGAACATACTCTATCCTCTAGCAGCCTTAACCGTTCATCAAGGGTATTGTCCACCGTGATACGGCGGGACGCGTCGACAAGTTTGACACCCCCGGCACTAGAGCACGGACAATATTTAATTCACGTATATGCATAGCAGAAAGCAATTTACCCATCTTCACCCAGGTCTGGCACAATCTCAAACTCAGTACTCCGACCTGTCAGTTCTTGATAAGTCCTGGAAGCAGCCTCTGCAGCTTGCTTGACAGCATCAGCTTCCTGAATGCGAGTATGTATGAGGACTTTGGACTCCATAATCTGAAGGAATCCCTGAACGATTGCGCCTTCCATAAACTGTGTATAAGCGCCAGAATCGGATGTCTTGTCTGCGAGTTGTGCGAGCTCTTTGCGTGCGATGCTGAAGAGATCTTGTACATGCTCTTCCCGTCTATGCAGAAGCCTGAGACGGGACCTATTCGTGAGAGTTGACTGAGCACTGTATAAGGTTACAAATTGGTAGTTTAATGTTTGGTTAGCTTCAGAGGATTCAAGAGTTGCGGACATGAGGGGCGAACATTTTTTGAGCGACTTCTGCGCCTTTGCGTTTCTTCTCAAATTGCGCATCGATGGCTTGTTGTTCTTGCTTAACTAGTTTAGCCTGAGTGATTTATAGATGTTCGACAACGATCAGTTTGAACTAATGTGGCGAACTGGGTGAAATTGGGTGGTCACCTTCTCAATTGCAAACTCTTCGTCTGCTTTGATTTTGATCTCGCGTGCTTTCTCATGAGCCTCTTGTTTAATGAATGCGACCTATCGTTTTTGTAAACCATGGAGAAGAGAAAAAGAGCATTGCGTTAGACCTCACAATTGTGTATGGTCATTTTCATGACATACCATTTTATTCATCTCGTTGATGACTTCATCGTCGTTTAGCGCACGCGAAGACATGATTTGTGTGTTTGTCGTTGCCAATGTGAAAGAGTCACTGGTAAGCTGGCTTGATTTAGAAGCACTTCCTAAAATGGTAATATTTCCAGCGAAACGCCGTCAGGGAATGTTAGACAGATTCTTAGCTCTAGCTTTGTATGAACATCTTGTGCTCACTTGTACATAAACACCGGATATTGTACTCAACCACATGAAAGTCTTATATAAAGGCTGCTTGCGATTGAATTATGCATCTACAATGTTTTCCAAACAGCCAGCGAAAGCGCGGTTTACTATGGCCAGGATTCAAGATCTACAAATGAAGCAGACGTTCTTGTCTACAGCGCAGCTTATTCCTTTGCGATTCTTGAGACAAGTAATCTACTCTCTCAAAACAGCCGTATAAATGAATGGCAAAAAATAGTCTTTATACTTCGTCTTCATTCATTGAGTCTACTCAAAATTTGAAGTTCAAGTCCGGCATCTCGGCCGTCTCTCGGCATCCTGAGCCTCGGAATGGCCTCAGAATGCCGAGGGGAAGTCATCCACTCTTGACACAGGGTTTGGTCAAATACAACTAGTATATCCGGAGAGTCTTGAAATTGTGACATCATCAGAGATCTTCAGATAAAGGGAAAAAAAGACAGTATCAACTCACCAAGACAGATGTCGATGGAGGCGTGACATTACAAAAGATAGGACTTGGAAAACTTACTCAGCATCAATCGAATCGACTGAGCTCCAAGGAGCACCACTGTTGCACTGTTGGATCTCACTAGAAAGAATGTCCATGGCATCTGAAAAATTCGAGATTATGCATCAATGCATGTAAAGGGGAAAAAAACAAGTGTATCGTAACTTCATATCCAACATTGAAGCAAACAGTGGAGCTCTCAACATACAAAGGAATTATAAGTCTCAAGAATGACCAATCTACAACACGACCATCAACCACAACAACATGAGTGAGTCCATAAATCCATAGAATAGAACAAAAACAAAACAAAACAAAACAGAAAGTCAGTCGTCAAATCATTTAAAACCTATTCTGTCCCGATCCCGTATCTCTCGCATACGGATCATAATGTACTTCCTGCATAGGATATCCACCCAGTCCACTATGGTCACCCACACTCGTTCTCGAATCATCCTTATAAGCCATACTCATGTTCGGATCTCCCAATGCATTCCATCCAGGACCCTTGGTTTCTTGATTTAGCGGGATAAGCGAACTCGAGTCCGACGGTGCCATCATATGTCCTCTGGGGCCCAAAGCTCCAGCAGCTGCAGCTTCCGCACTACTGAAGTTGGCATTGGATGAGTTGGCTGCCAGAGAATACCCTGGACCACCGCGTGATGGTGCAGGGTAGGAAGGCCCTTGAGAGAAGGTTCCACGATTTGAGGTGCTACCACGCCTTTTACGGAGGAAGAAGATTCCACCCGCAGCAATGATAGCAAGTAATGCGAGTCCTCCAACAACACCGCCAACAACAGCACCAGTGGATACGCCACCATTACTCGAGCTCGAGTTATCAATATTCCCACTAGATTCACTCGAGCCGCCAGCCAATCCTCCTGTCTTTGACGAAAGAACGTTATCAGGGAGCACGCCGGGAGGAGATGTAGGTTGTGGACCGATTTGTCCACTCCCAACAATGACATAGGAACCGTTACTCGGAATACCATCAATGACGACGTAAAGGAATGCAGGTCCGGGTTGAAATATATATGGGTTAGGTGGTGCTTGTGCGACATGGAGGATTATGGTACCATCGTCTTGAACAGTGTAGCTATTGTTAAGTTGCAGGAATCGTTGTCCCATATTCATGGCATGCGTGGTGAATCCTCCGCGAACGAGCACAACAGTTGTGTTGGCAGCAGCATCATTAGAAACACCAGTATACGACGAAGAGGGAACGGTGATATTGAATAGATCACCTCCATACGATATTGTTTTCGGCATCCCCGAAGGTTGAGGGCGAATGGAAGCTGAAAAATAGGGTGGATAGAAGATTTCGGCTTGGTATGTAGTCGGGTAGATGGTCGATGTGTTGACGTCAATATTTGGGTTCGAGCCGGCAATCAATACCGATGCATCGGGAAGAAGAATAGCGGAAGAATGGTACAAACGAGCAATGTTCGATGTTGAAAGACCTTGGTTGGACCATCGGGAGCCTGGAGGCGCATTGGGATCATAAATGGCAGGAGTGCCTACAGGTCCAGAGGCTAACGATTCTCCAAACGGCATTTGACCGAAAGTGGGCGTCATACCGGTTTGCTGTGAGTATCCCGCAGTTCCATTGAGGCCTCCATTGACCACAAGAAGTTTTCCGTTGGGAAGAATAATGAACTGACCCATTGTCCGGCCCTCAAGCATGTTATCGTCCTGAATATAAGCAACCGGTGAACCATCCGTAGGCTCCGGGGTGATTCGCTGGCAGTCATTCGATGCCGGATAATCCCAAGTGTTAATGGCAGGAAAAGCGTAATTACCCCATGCATCGTCTGGCATATCAGAACCACCACAAAATAAGATTGTGGGAGTATAGTTGTTGGCAGGCGTTAGGGGAAGCATGGCAACAGCGCCGGATGCAGGATAGACGCGAACGACATTTCCTGGCATAGGCGGAAGAGCGGTCATGATATTGGTATCATAGTCCCATAAAGCTTAATTAACGTTAATTCCGGATTGACTGAGTTCAAGAATCTCTTACTTGTTGAGACATTGGCCTGCACGAACAATTTTCCAGACGGCATCAAGAACGTGTGTGCGTATGCATTTAGGCCAGACGTTTGCACGAGGAAGTCAAATTGCTGGGGGTCTTCTGACCTTGGTGGGTAGAATTCGTAGGTTGGGTCGGCCGCACCGCCAGAAAAAGCTGGATCTTTGTTAGGGTAGTTGCGATTAATATATCCTCCATTCACAAATCCCCCAATAATAATGACTGATCCATCTTGAAGTGGTTCTGCAGCCGAGTACCATCTTCGATGTTTCATGGCGAGAATAGTATCGTCATCGAACCACGAGCACTGGGATGCTTGCATATTGTCTTGAGATGTGCAGGGATTGAGAACACGGATAGATTTTCCACCATCGAAATCCTGATAGACTGAATTCCAGGTTTGAACAGAGCCATCAGAATTGGTCCCGGTGTTTCCACCCTGACCCACGGCATTATTCCCGCCAAAGGCCACAAAGGAACCATTGGGTAGATGCATCCCCGAAGCGCAGAATACATTGCTCCTCACGTCCATCAACTCTACCTGGTGTGTATTAAGATCCCTGTGCAGTTGGATAAGAGGTCAACATGTTGACAAATCAGAGAAGAAACGTACCACACTGAGCCCCAGGCAGGATGGCCATTGATCACCGCAGCATTTCCCTCTGCCTTGTCTAGGATATACACTTTCTCCGTATTTCCAACGAACATCTACAACAACATGAAAACAACATCGCATAAGAACAATCAGCTCACCATCATCGCGCTGATTTGTGTATTTCCTCCCTCTGCGAACGAACCAGCCGTCACAGCAAATGAGGAAGACACTGCAAGGCTCAAGACAAGAGCCAAGCGCAGAATAACAAACGACCTTGATAACCTGAGCATTCTGTAAGTCGCTTCTCCAAAGTATGATTATTCTAATGGGATATCTTCAAACTATTCAACAAAAAAGAAGGTAAGACGAGAGGCTCAAGAGGAGCCAGGGACGGAGAGGAAATCCACGGAGCAAATGAAGACAAGAAGAAACAAAGATGTAATAAAATAAGAATAAAATAAGTGCACAGCTTTCCCGCGCCCGTTCAGCGCTGACAATCCTTGCTCACAATTAATAAGACGATGTCAGAAACATGTCAGTCAGCTCTGAGATTACCCAGGGCAGTTGAGAGAAGGCCAAGGCTAATGGTTTTGACAGTATTATGGAAGAATTAAATACTTAAAAAGATGGAACAGTCTGTAGTTTATGAAAAAGTATTATATGGAGTAGATAATTGAGCGCGGGTAAGACCGTTTAACCGAGCACGCGACGAAAACGGATGATACCTGCTGGGAAGTAAATCTGAAAAATAACATATACATAGGCTCACACGATGCTTGAATTCCAACAAAGACGTTTTGAGCTTCAAACACCGTCTTTACCAATTGGTCACCGTAAGGCCACAGCGCGGAGAAAAAGGCCCTACAGACACAGTTGCGGCTGCGATAAAGCCGGGCTCGGCAACCCGAAGGCCCGAACTGTGACATCATTCCGAATCATTATCATTCCATGAGACCAAAGCCATTCTATCAGAAAGTACCGCGAACTGTGTTTGTACACGGCATGATAAATTGCTGAGTTAAAAAAAATCTATCAGAAAGCTTCCGAGGATCTATAATATCTGTTCTTTACATTCTGTCATCAACGTTGAATGCAAGTGGGTTCACTAGGTAAAGAGTCCAACTAGGCTTATGCTAGTATAATAATGTAAGTACCATTCATGAGCCGAGAAGATGTGCAAGTTATGTGTAGCAGAAAAAAGTCCTTTAATTTAAACCAGCAATAGAACAAGTCCGTCCATGAGCATGCAAGAAACAATGACAGAAAGCATAACAAGAGAGTCTATCTTTTAAGAAACTTGGAGATCACCTCATCGAACTCGGCGAATACATCATCGACTGCTTGGTCGGACTAAGTGGCATCTCATACGGCGCTCGATAAGTATCTTCCGAGGCTCTGAAAGACGCTGTTGGCCTTCCCTCATAACTCAAACTTGGAGCTCTTTCACTCCACACTGTGCTCGCATTATCATGCTTCAGTGGCAAGAAAGCACTTGAATCGGAGCCCCTCAGTCCAGGATTTTGCCCTCTTTGTAGACCAGCAGCAAGATTATGGGCATTCCCTCCAGACACGAACTTTGAAGAACTGTTCATAGCGTACTCCAAATTTGAAGGCTGCTTTCTCTGTGCGGCACGGTTCCTCCGAACAACGAAAAGACCGATAAGCGCACCGACCAACCCTATCACGGCAATGGCTCCCACGACCCCTGCAATAATCACCGACGTACTCAGTTTTGTACTCGAATCATTCGTCTCGACTTGACCAGATCCACTTGCAGTGGCAGCTGCCTGGATGCTGTCAGGAAGTGTACTATCCGCTCCGGTTGGCTGAGAGCCAAGCTGGCCATTACCAACAATGACATAGGACCCATTTGATGGGACACCATTAATGACGAGGTAAAGGAATGCGGGGCCAGGTTGAAGAACATATGGATTTGGGGGAGGTTGCGCGACATGAAGAATGATGGTCCCATCTTGTTGAACCGTATACGTGTTCCTCAATTGCATCGCACGCTGTCCCATGTTCATTGCATGAGTCGTGAATCCAGCTCGAAGAAGAGTGACCATTGCACTCGCAGCAGCAGCATTACTCGATCCCGAATATGAGCTGGCAGAAATAGTAAGATCAAAAGGATCACCACCATACGAAAGTGTCCGAGGCACACCAGTGAAGACTGGACGTCTGTTAGCAGAGAAATAAGAGGGATAGAAGATCTCCGCCTGGTAAGTGGTAGGGAAAATGGTCGAAATGTTGACATCAATATTCGGATTGGAACCCGCTATCAGAACAGAAGCATCGGGAAGCAGCAAAGCAGAGGAGTGGTATAGACGAGCTATACTAGAGGTATCAAAACCTGCATTGGACCATCGGCTGCCTTTGGGTGCTTTGGGGTCATAAATGGCTGGTGTTCCAACAGGACCTGATGCCAGTGATTCACCATATGCCATAAGATCGTAAGAAGGAGTTTCGCCAGTCTGTTGAGAATATCCTGCAGTTCCATTCAGACCACCGTTGACAACCAAAAGTTTCAAATCCGGGAGGATGATGAATTGACCCATCGTCCGCCCCTCTAACATGTCATCATCTTGTTCATAGATTGGCGGAGAGCCATCGCGAGGTTCTGGTGTGATTCGTTGACAGTCCTTGGAAGCGGGAAATTCCCAAGTATTGACAAAGGGATACGAATAGTTACCGTAATTGTATTCAGGCATGTCGTTGCCGCCACAGAAGAGGATGGTTGGTGTATAATCATTATCAGGTGTGAGAGGGAGCATGGCTACTGCTCCAGATGCGGGATACACACGAACGACACCATTTGGCATGGGTGGAAGGGGAGTCTCGACGTTAGAACTTGAATCCCAAAGCACTAAAAATAACTGCGTCAGAAAAAAATGTTTTAAAAATAGCATCAACATACCAGTTGAGATATTAGCTTGAACGAATAATTTTCCAGATGGCATAAGGAAGGCATGAGGGAAAGCATTTAAACCAGATGTTCTAACCAAGAAGTTAAATGATTGCGGGTCCTGGGCTTTTGGCGGAAAAAATTCATATGTACACACAGCAGCACCACCTTCAAACTCTGGATCGACATTGGGATAGTTACGGTTAACATAGCCTCCATTTGCAAAACCACCAATGATAACGACAGATCCGTCTTGAAGTGCCTCTGCAGTCGAGTACCACCGTCGACTCTTCATTGTAAGAACAGTTGGGTCATCGAACCATGAGCACTGAGATGACTGCATGTTGTCTTGAGATGTACAAGGATTGAGGACGCGAATGGCTTTTCCACCGTCGAAATCCTGGTATACAGAGTCCCAGCTTGCTGCTCCTTGGCTTGGGTCGAATTGCGATCCAATGTTCCCACCAACACCAACAGCACCATTACCTCCCAACGTAATGAATGACCCGTTCGGCAAATGCATCCCGGAGGAACAGAAAACATTTGTTCGAACATCCATCACCTCAGCTTGGTGCGTGTTCATATCCCTAACACCGAATCCATTTCAGTATCTAGAAACACTTGACATGGTAATCACGCAAGCAAACTTACCACACAGAACCCCATGCCGAATGTCCCTTAATTTGAGCCGAATTACCTTCAGCTTTGTCCAACATATACACCTTTTCGGAGTTTCCAACAAACATCTACATGACCACGATTATCAGGGCGTAGAGTCGGCACAGAGGTCTTGTGTTCTCAAGAAAGTAGTAGTCGCTCACCATCATCGCGCTCACACGCGTGTCTCCCCCATCCACAAACGACCCAGGTTTTTGGGCGACAGCATATGTTAATGTTGAAGGGATCAACAACAAAGTAAAGGAGAGTGGTAGGCGTAGCATACCGCCGAGGGAGAGAGAGAGAAAAAAAAGAGCGACTGGAAAATGGTGGGAGAGTAAATGCTGCCTTTAGGTCACTGTCGGGATCCCGACCACCGGCCCGACCACCGGGTATCTTCCCACAGGCGTCTTTCGCACATCCAGTTCTTTGCTGAAAGCGTGATGCTAAAAGAATGACTAAGGAAATGGTTTGCAAAGAATGGTCAACGAGCTCAATGTCAGACATTGTTTGTCAAAGGGTCTCAGTTCGTTGATGGGACTTCATTCATTATGAGAAATGGAACAAAAACATATTTATTTGCCTGAAGCCTGAAGCAATTCCCTTGAATGATATGTTTTTTAACATATGTTCAAAGCTCATCATGCAATGACTGCAGGGATGGATGGATGTTATGAACGGACAGTCAACTGACCAGATTCGAATGAAATTGCTTTTGGTCATTGGTTCGGTGTTTCGTTCTCATCTTTGATGACTATTTTTGGTATAAGTTCCAGCTACCAGAGCTGTAGTGTACAGACTCATAGATGCCGGTAGATGAACTTCAAGGATTATCGTATCTATGTTTTCTTTGTCGACAATATGGCTGTCCGATCATGCAAGTGTTGGCACTCCTGCAATTGCGCATATGTTTTCTATATCCTTCATATAGCTTTGTACAGACTCACAGAATAGTAATTGTCGAGGACTGTCGGACTCTGTGCCGGATGTACTCAATGTTGGTGGCTCGCGATCCTTGAGAACTCCCAGCGGGTAGGTTACTTGGCTGAGACCAGAGAATGCCTGATCATCTGAAGAGCCTGTATAAATGGACGGCAAAGATATATTGTGCTTATTCAGGGTGCA
>Ga0153942_1000173_pt1 | contig 23270 bp, 23 predicted proteins | sample TSNJ026MetaG_FD_104731 | JGI IMG/M metagenome (GOLD analysis project Ga0153942, IMG submission 104731) | Attine ant fungus gardens microbial communities from New Jersey, USA - TSNJ026 MetaG | ecosystem: Host-associated > Fungi > Mycelium > Unclassified | place: USA: New Jersey, Brendan T. Byrne... | reverse complement strand
GATCCGGTGGCTTGGGAACAAATGACGGATCGGGGAAATGAGAGTCTGAGGTTCGAAAGCCAGAATGACGGCGGTCGCCTGCTATATTATCACCATAGGCTCCAGATGAAAATGTTCGCTTATGGTGCGTAGGTAAGTTATAGTTATTAAGGTCTTCTCTCCGTTTGCTTTCAAAAGTGGCACGTCCTTCAATGAGTGCAGGACGACTATTTTGGATTTTCCTGAGAGACTCAAAGCTAAGTCCACGACTCAATCCCAGAAATTTATCGAAACTTGTACGAGCTTTGTTCTTCGTCGCATAACTGGAAGTCGTCCCACTACGATCTCGTATACCAGATGGTCGCCCCGTTGCGTCCGGACGAGCCGCAGTAGGTAACAGGGGTTCTCGGCTTTGTTTCACACGTTTGGATGACTGAACATCCTGTAAAACAGTATACGTATGGTCGGTTGCCCGCGACCCATCAACCTGATCATCAGAACTGTCGGATCGCCGGTGGTTTATGTCACTGAGCTGAAAGATCTCAGGATCTTGAATACCTTCCATAGCATCATTCATGGAACCCACAGAACTTGGGCGAGAAGAGTCGGCTTGATTATTAGGTCTCGTAGGACGAAAAAACGATAGTGAGGGTTGAATGCCGCCTGCATGTGTGGCCGAATGCATGTGTGAGAAATTCGGAGAAGTGAATATTTGAGTATCCGGTGGGAATCGATTAAGTTCATGAGGTGAGGAACGCGAAGCCGGAAAAGAGCTAATGGAGGCCACTTTGCCTATCGTCGTATCGCTTTGAGACCGCTGAGAGGTGGTAGCGTATAGAGAGTGTTGCTTTCGGCCCTGAAAATCGTTTTGTGGGCTTACGAGAGAAGGAAGGGTGGAGGAAGTGAATGGCAAATGCTGTGAGGAAGACATAGAGAGTTAAAACACACTAGGATAGAAGAACGAGCGGACAAAAATTGTAATTCAATGGGTACTTGAATCACAGAGTTAGGATGCCCAAGGTGACATTAACAGAAATGAAATGCCAACACCAGTAGAAGCAGTGCCAGCGAGTAGAGATATGACTTGGAGCCAGGCGTACGACGAGACTACGACGAGACTGTAGCACAAACAAAACTCATGTTCCATTTGAGGAAATTTATTCTCACTCCTCCCTGGAACAGAAACCAAATGCTCCAGTGAACAATGATAAGACCCTGAAAGTCTAACCAATAACCTTCACAGACGAGCGTGGAAGAACTCCCACTAAAATCATGTGAGTTTCGTCAAAAACGAAAATGCATCTACAGAAAAACAAACAGAAAACAGATGACTCTGACGACGTCCCGATTTACTCTTGATCTTGTACCAAATTTCAACTACACATCTAATGGATCTTCAATAACAGAGCTATCAAGGAAGATCTAGTAGATTGCTCATGGCAAGGAGTTCTTGAAAACTACCTGAGCTGGGGTTTGATGTTGAGTCTAGATATGGTAAAAGGGCCAAAACTCTTTCCAAATACCCATTGATATTTAAGATGAACCGCATAAGAGAATTACAATTTATATTTCGTGTAGCGCTCAATATTCTGCTACCTGAGCCTAAGTTCGTATCTTTATCCTCACCCCCAGAGCCCAGAGCCTAGGAATATATTAGATAATTTTACAAGGGCGGACTTGAATGAGGGTTGACCAGGAATTAGCTAGCTTACTGCCGGTGGATCTATCTCAGTGTTACAATTTTAGATGTGTGGGAAATGCAGGCGTGATATAAGGACTACCATAAAAGGACTACCGGCCAGATGAGATATTTATGAGATATTTATAAGTGTACCTCTTATGGTCGACAATTCCCGCCATCCACAAGGCTTTAGATCAGGGAGTTGTCCAATCTGCTTGTATGGATTGACGGAGTGTGGACAACAAACAATACATACAGGCATGCTCCATCTACCTCAAATGTGTGTCGAAGAAAAGGAAGAATATACGGTTTCGACCATCGGTCAAGATCATACGGAACAATCATGCGAACATGTTATTGTCATTAGCTTTGAGCTGTGTTTAAGACTCAAAGCAAGCTCCTTGGGACGTAAGGTGATCGACGATCACATCAAATCCTGGCCTATATAGTAATTTTGGATGATACCATCGGTTTCATTGACTATCCCATGTTCTTTGGCTCTCACTAATCAGCTTTCAGTCCTATCTCCAACGATACCAATGATCAGTGTGCAGGAATCTCCATCAATAACTGAGTCGGTGGACAACGTTCTCCTCCTCGCCACTCTTCATCGTCTCTCAACTCCACAGTTTTTGGCTCCTGTCATCATCCATGCAGCTGCAACAGCACGACGACGTCTTGTGATTGTTCTATTTTCCAGATTCTTCAACAAAGGAACCCCACATAGCCATCTAGATCAAGGATATCTTGCCTCCCAGGCAATATCACACACAGGCAAATGGAGGGCTGTCCAGGAGATTCTTACTTATGTTTACGTCCAAGCAACGAAGGTTGCACAGAACATGAGGAAGGTACTGATGGATGTTGATGTCCTGTTGAAAGGAATGAACGAAGACATAGATGAGAGCTTAGGAGCAGGGATGGAGATTCTGTTCCGTGTCAGTGGTGGTGCGTGAACTTAGTCCTCATAGGAGTTCGATGGCTTCATGTTGTCTTAGATGCCATCCCAGTCCCGCTTCCCGAGGTCATTGGCCTTTTGAGGACCTCGTACATATCCGTGGAGGAACGAGATTCGCCAATTGATTCAGTGGCAGAGACAAAAGCACAGCTGGAGAAAAGTCGGCCCACGATGTACCCTGTAACTGCACTCGGCGGGACGTTTGACCATTTGCATGCTGGACACAAGATACTTTTGTCAATGGCTGCCTGGATCACGTCGGAGAAATTGATTGTTGGCTTGACAAGTGCGTAGCCGCCGAATACCAACAAATATTAGGAACTTACCAGACCCATCGTTCAGACGATAACTTGTTGCAGAAGAAGTCTAATAGACATGTCATGGAGGACATCTCCCAACGCTCCGATCGTGTGCGAGGATTTCTAAATTTTTTCAAACCTGGGCTAGTCTACGATGTTGTACCTATAGACGATGTTTACGGTCCAACTGCGTGGGACCCAAACATCCAAGCTCTCGTCGTCAGCAAAGAGACGCTCAATGGTGCTACAGAAAGTGAGCTGCTCGGAATATTGAATGCCCAATCTCACAGTGTCTCTCAGTCGCGATATATAGAAAGAATCATAATTTATCAACGCTGGAAGTCTTTGTGATCGATGTTATATCCGCAACCTCTTCGAACCTTGACCACCAAGATGCGTCGTGGTTGAAAAGCGCTAAATTGAGCAGTACATATATTCGTCAATGGATTGTGGATAATTCGTAAGCAACATAATGTAAAGTAGTTCCTGTGCAATCAGCTGCAAAATCAGCTGCAACTGCTACACCAACGACTGCAGCACTGATTAATTATAGTACATCTGAGTAGCGTAGAGGGCATGCCCTGGAATCGCATGTGTATATTGCTGTAGACAAGCCACTCTTGTTGACCCCTGAGTCGTAAAGGCGTAGCTTCTCGTTGTGGCCCACGAGTTGATTTTGCAGGCGCTGGGCCAAGGTTTTCGGAAATTATATAAGCACTAGTGCTGACATACTTAACACGGACCCGTGGATCCCCCTGTACTCTCACGCACTTACCTGACTTTTTCTTACCATCCACCTACTTCTCCATCGATCTCGTTCGCTGGTTTATATGCATTTTCAATAACTCTGCTATCCTATAATCTTGATTACACCAAGTAAATGTTGATTTGCCCAAATCATGTTCACACCCAAGAAAACTTTAGCGCTTGTCTGGTTGTTACAGTCTTCCCTGGCGTACCAATGGCCATCACCGCAATATGATGCACTCGAGACATTTCTATATCAAGGCCAGAGGAGTGATGGCTCTAATCTCGCCTCATTGGTGCATCCATGTCGCAAGCGCACAGGGACTATGGCATCTGTAGCTGCAGAGTGGTTGCGCTTTGTATGCTTTGCCATTTCATCTCGAGGAGTTCGTTCACTTATCTTCTCTCATGACAGGCATTCCATGATATGGCCACTCACAATGTTGATGATGGATCTGGAGGGTTAGATGGGTCTCTTGTTTATGAGCTCGACAGGTCGGCGGTATGTCTTTGTGCTCTGAGTTTATCGTCAAATTTCAATGCATGAACAGAATTTCGGCCTTGGCTTTAACCAAACCGTCACAGATTTTGAGACATTTCCAAACAAATATGTTTCCCGTTAGTAAACTAATCTCACCTGTGAAGTTATTAACTATAATTGTAGGAGCGGACATCATTGCTCTAGGAGGCGTTTTCGCAGTCGCAACTTGTGGAGGGCCCATTGTTCCATTTCGTGGTGGACGTATAGATGCATGGACACCAGGTGGATTTGGAACACCTGAACCTCAGCAAGATCTAGATACCCTTACCGAGAGCTTCCGAAAGCAGGGATTTTCGAATACAGAGATGATCACCTTAACGGCCTGCGGTCATACCGTCGGTGGCGTTCGGGATGCCGATTTCCCGATGCTTGTATCTGCTAGCACTACACCAGGCCAACCCCACATCATCGATTTCGATACAACAACACAGTATGATAACAAAGTGTAAGCCAACATCTGGCCCTCTACCAGGAAATATTCCGACAAACAGACAGAGTCACAGAATACCTTGATGGAACAACCCAAAATGTGCTTGTCATCACCCCAAACACAACTATGGCCTCAGATCTTCGTGTTTTCATGAGTGATGGCAATCAGACCGTACGCAAGTAGGTCTTATTTTCCTTTTCCTATCGAATGACGACTGCTGAAGTTGGTTTATCAAGTTTGGTAGATCCTACCACATACATGAGTCAATGCCAGTCCCTGTTGGAACGCATGTTTAACACTGTTCCCCATGGTATTTCCTTAATGGAAGAAATTACTCTGATTCCCGCAAAAGTTTGGGGCGTGCAATTGACTGTTGAAAAAGGTCAACTTGTCTTCAAAGCGAATCTCCGTGTATGTTATATCTACTGTCATGTGGAACATGCATTCATGAATCTTCTCACAGCTCACACAACCCATTGACAACAAACTCAATCTGAACAGAACAGTCACTATGTTGTGGTGTGACAAACACGGTACTTCAGCCGACTGCAAAGATAAAACGATGTCCACTCCGTCAGTAAACGTTGTGCAAGACGATCCGAACAACTCACCTATCACCCTTCGCATGGGAGTCTATTTCGTGCATTACAATTTCGTTGTTCCCATCGAAGGTTCGGCATCGATCTCAAAGTTCTGGTTCGAGGTTGATGAGCACAATGGGACGAGTGCGACGGTGTATAATAATGAAGGCAATGACTATGTCATGGCACAAGATCAGGTCATTTTCGTCCCAACAATGAGCACAGCGTTTTTTAGATCAAATGAATCGTACACAAAGACCTATACTAACCGAAATGGGGAAGCCTTTACCAAAGTCTACAATCTTACCGTTGCTGTATGTCTAAGGCTTTTTGAGGGTTTGCAAGAATAGCTCAATTGATAATTCCTAGGTTCGGCAAGGTTCCAGTCCTTCTCGAGTCTACGCGTCGGCCTTCGACAACGCTATCCACGACTTTCCGTATGCTATGAATACAACAATAGACTTCTCCCCCAATACCTCTATCTCCTCCATCGGTGGATACGATTTTTACTCAGGGACATTGGAAGACACAGGGCTCCAGACGACTCTGGACCTCCATGTTGATATAGACGGACTAACTTATACCGAGGACTTTGTACCCACAACCTTTTTGGATAATACTCCATACACCCAGCCCTCAATTGTGAACACGGATGCTCACACAGTTTCTTCTTCGCGGTCCTCATCCGTTGCATCAATATTCTATGTCAGTGTTGCTATAATGGTCAATTTATTCTACATGTTCGTGTATCTGTTATGATAGATGAAATTCATGGACTTGTTGATGCGAGTAGATAGTCTGTCTAGTACCATAGTATTGAGTCACCATTGTGCTGGGTGAATAAATGTCAATTGCTATATTAAGTCCGTTCCGTTTATAATGCCGCGCTGACCCTTCCGAACGAATCATCATCATCATCTACTCTTTAGGTATTTCGCTTTTCCACTCGTCTTGTTCGCATGGTACGTCTTTGCCGTTATCAACTGATCTCCGAAATCTAATATGCCTCGATCATAGCAAGCAGATATCGAGGCTCTGGTTCTTTCTGGTGAATTTTTCATCGGAGGAGAGAGATCGTCATCCCCCAACCGGTCCGAATCGTCTGAGGATCCTGGTTGGCACGATGATGAAATTGAACCAAGCCCAGAGGAACAGAAATACCGAGACATGGGATATGATCCTAAAACAGCACAGGAGCGTGCGTACAAAGAACACCAGGACGCAAAGGCACAACAAGAATCTATCGGTATGGGTCCTGGACGAACAGGTGTGAAAGGCGTCATACGAGATAGAGATGAAGCTATGAAAATGGAGCATGAGAGACATCAGAAAAACATAGAGAATCTACGAGAAAGGATGGAGGCAGGTAATTTGGGCGGCAAGACATATCTGCAGGAGGAGAGGGAGAAGGCTGCCAAGGGAGAGGAACGATTTGATGATCTCATTTTCAGAGAATCGGAAAGGGACCAAAAACGCGACATTTTTGGTACACTGCGAACTCGATTTGGGTATTTGCGTGAAGTCGGTGTGAAACAATATGTGAAAGCAATCGAACAGGAAGTGAGGGGGATATGGGTAATAGTACATCTTTACGACCCAGTAAGCTGGCTCGATTTTTGATATGCCCCTGCTAACGACCATTCCTGTGTACACAGTCGCTTGAACGCTGTCATCTTCTCGATAGTCTCCTAGCTCAACTTGCTAAAGATGAACCGGCAACCAAATTTCTTCGTGCGAGAGCGTCTGCACTCGGATTCACTGCGGTGAACAGATCATCATCGAAGCCACAACAAATGAAGCGACTAATTCGAACGTTCAAGGAAGAAGATGAATTCTTCGGCGATGATATTGATGAGAGTGAAGAAAGTGAGAACGAAGATCCGCGCGTAGACGATGAAGACGTTGATCTAGAAATGTTGCCCACTCTCTTGGTTTACCGTGATGGCCAACTAGTACATAACTGGGTGAGAGTTGACTGGGTAGCTGGAGAGGGCACAGTGGATGATCTTTTGCGGAAGTATGTCCCACCTTTTTACCATTATGAACTCATCCGACAATATACCCCACAGTCATAATATAATCCAGCAAAGTATTTTCGCTCAGGACATTGACACCGAGCACCCAGATTCTGATGATGCAGAATTTCAAGAAAGCCTGAATAGACTCCTTCAAAAATCGGGAGGGCTTAATGGCAATTAACCTGGACTGTAATGATCTTCAACTTTATACCCATAGATTAGATCGGTAAGTTCAGTCATGTCAGTGCTGAATCCATTGAATTCCTACAGATTCGAAAGACATATCTTCAGAGTGATACAACTGAATTCACTCTGGTTTGTGGCAAAGCATCTTGTAATCCGTCGCAACCCGAAAAATGACGGTCTGGGTCACTGTTCCACTCCTGAAAGATGTCGACGGGCCCGATAACCATTGTGCAACGCCACGTAAATAATGTGATTAGGGATCTGGCCCGTAAACATGAAGACGAAAGAAATGTAGTCATTTGCTGGCTTGTGCATTACCATCTCGATGCATACTTTTGGGTTCTCAAAGAAAAGATTGTATGAATTCACGGACCTGATATCAATTAAAAGGCTACGCTACCGTTCGGCTTGTTTGCTCAGCAGTTGCTTTGGTGGAGTCTTATAGTTGTGCTGGTGTTGACCCACTCGAGACACTGCCTACCCTTATCTAAGGACCGACACTGCGACCAACTCCCGCATCCTCACTGTCAAGTGACCGGAAATCAACTAGTTGACCCCTTAGCACGAAATAGCTCAAGCGAGCTAAGTCTGTTAAGTTTGTTCATTTGCAAGTCTTCAAACATTTTGAGCACATTCGAATTGAGAGCCGTGTCGTAGCTATGGTCTCGAAACGTGTATTGTGAACATTGAGAAATGTCTGTTGATTCCACGATCTGAGCATGGATGAGGAGTTTGATGTCCTATCTCAATAATCCTTTAGGAAAATCCGCACCTCTCGGTGAAGACGAGCCGTGTTACACTTGATTGAAAGACAAAACACTTCAGATCTAGCACACGGGAAATTCTCCTTCATTCCAGCCAGTGTTAAAGACGCTCTGACGGTTCAGAATGTTGCAGTTGAAGTCGAGTTCCTGAGGCAACTTGATTACTGTCTGGATTAGATAAATTAGATAAAGCGATTGACTGGTAACCTTTCCTTCCCTCCACTACATGTGATTATGGCCTCTACACACGGCTCTCCAAAGACGTACAATGAACTCATAACCATTCTTGACTCTGACACCAAGGTCAAGGTAGCAGGTTCGTTATGATCCAACATATTCATCGATAAACTACAATAACGCAGTTGATAAGGCATTGACGGTAGAAAGACTCTTTTATCCTCGACATTTGTTTCGAAACTGATGACCACGTAAATTACTCGTCTTCTCATAGCTGATGGTGTCTTGCGCGGCAAGTTTCTTGTCAGTCCATAGCACCTCTATCTGATTCAATCTGACGTCACGAATTTGACCAGTCAAAAGAGAAATTCCTTAGTGCGGCAAAGACGGATGGTTTTGGTTTCTGCAGCGTTGTGTTGTACGTCATATTCATTTATTCAATAATTGAGCCATTTGAATCAGTCTGACACGAAAAGTGGATGGGATATGCATGATCAGGTTTATTCTCAGGAATTGTCAATTTCTAACAAACGAAATGGCTACCGCGATATTCTCGCCTGGATAGACCTGTCGACATATAGAAGGATACCTTGGGAAAACAATGTCCCATTCTTCTTAGTAGTGTTCAAAGATCCCAACACCAAGAACGCTTTGGTCGTTGATCCTCGGGATGTCGTAGCTCGAATTGAGCTCAGAGCGACACAGGATCTGGGTTTTCTTCCGTATGCGGGCGTGGAGTACGAGGTGAGCGTAATGTTACTCTTAGCAGATGGAGAGAGATTTAAATACCTCAGTATTTCAATTTCAAAGGTAAGTCTGATTAACGATTACTCGTGAATGTGCGCAAATAATTCCCCAGAGACACCCAACTCGGTCGCAGAGAAGGGATTTACACATCTTAATCCCCTTACGCCTGGAAGTGAGTTATCTCGTGTGGTTATTGAGAAGGAAATGATTCAACATCACCCAGTGCACGGCTATTCTATGCTCAGAACGCAACTCAACAATGCGTATTTCCAGGACATCATGGATGAGGCACTTCATTTTGGAGTCCAGGTTGAGAGCCATCGTATGATTGCTTTTGCAACATTGATGTCAGTTACCTGACGGAGGCACGCAGACACTGAAACTGGACCAGGGGTCTATGAAACAGCCCTTGCCTACACAAATGCTTTGCGAATGGCAGACAATGCAGTTTTGTTCAAATACCTAGTCAAGAGCGTAGGAATGAGACACGGTATCATACCCAGCTTTATGGCAAAACCGTGGGGCAATGTGAGTCAAATACGAAGGTCATTTTGCGCCTCTTACATTGGAATCTAGCTTCCAGGTTGCAGTGGGTATGCACGCAAATTATTTTTGAAAGACCTATAAACTGAAATCAGAAAGACATACTCATGTTTCGTTACGTGATAAGAACAACAGGAACATATTTTCTGTCTCGAAAGAGCAGCTGAAGAGCGGCCGCTTGGGCGCTGCGAATGAAGATACGAGATTCATCAGTCATGAAGCTGAAATGTTTCTAGCTGGGCTATTAGACGGGTTATCCGACGGTGAGAATTTGACATACTTCACAGCAGTCAGCTTATTTCCTTGTAGTCATGCCCATGGTATCCAATTGATCTTTACTAGAAATTTTTTCACTAACTCTCATAAGCTAGTCCCCACAATCAATGGGTACAAACGTCTCGTGTGCGGAGAAGCTTTCTGGGCACCAAATACTGTGACTTATGGTTACGACTCTCGCCAGGCATCGATAAGGATTATCGCGCCACCATCTGTGGCACCTGAAGCCACGAGATTCGAAATACGCGTTCCTGGAGCAGATATGAACCCTTACTATACTTTGGGGGCCATATTCTTGCTGGGGATAAGAGGAATTAATAAGAAATTGCAATTAAAGGAACTGCCGTTCAGCCGACTTACACCCGAGGACAAGGTTCAAAACAAAGTATGTGTTATTTTTTCTTGTTGTCCTATGGAGACGATCAGAGTCTTAAGATTCTCATGATTTCCAGGTCAAGACACTGCCGAGGTCGCTTGAAGAGGCAACACTGCGAATGATGCGCCCTGACAGCATTGCCAGAGAACCTGAAATTTTTGGAAGTGAGTTTGTGGATCATTTTGGTGGGACAAGGCTGCACGAGGTGAAAGTCTGGAATGAGGCAGTCACCAATTGGGAAGGTGAGTTTACCTGATTTTTGGTTACTAGAGATTCATACATGTGTTGTAGTTGAGCGCTACCTAGAGCTCGCTTGATCGCTGTTATCAGATCAAATAACCATGTACATGTAATACAAGGATTGATCAGAAACATAGTCAATGAATTAGGAAACTGACTCGGGTCCAGTTGTTGAGATCTTCTCGAACCAATGAAAGAAATGGGGAACATCCTGGACGGAAAAGTCCTTTGATTATTACAAAGAGGTTTGTGTGAGAAGACGCGTACTTCTGCTATGGACTTGTCCACGCTCCTTTCAGTCACAAATTTGGGGATGAAACCACCAATGTCACTTGAAGTTGCCATACGCCACTCCACGTTTCCGTTCTCAAGCTGCTTGACGCGTTCTACACTGACATAGTATGCTCTTACCCCCTTTTCTTCATATTTCTGTAACTCCTTGTGCTCCGAGAGATCAATGGGGATAGAGACGATCAATCTGAAGCACTGATATCAGCGAGGCTCGGATAGGAAGTGAGATGACACGAGACCCTGAGGGCGGATTTGTATTTTCTTCATGGACAACCTGAAGCACAGTAAAGATTCGCTTTGAGACAGGGAACGGAAATTTGTAGTGCAAAGCCCATATCTGAGCAGTAGGTGAGAGCTCTTTGACTTTGGTAACTTTGTTTAGAATTGGAATAAATCTGGAAGCAATGTGGTAATTATGATGGGCTTCGCAAGAAATGACGCATACTCCTTTTCATTCGGCGCTTTGTCATAAGCCATTTTGTCCCAGAGTTGCTGAAAAGTAATTTGGTCCGGTGGGTGTTCGCTGAGACGACAATGCCAGTCCCCAGAGTGGAACAAAGTCTTGACCCCGGCAAACGTTTTGCCCTTTTTCCACGTATCAGTTGACTCGATGAGTTCACGACCAGCAGCAATGATCACTTCTTCCGAGGGGATTTCTATCCCTTCTTCTTAGAATTTGGAGATCATCTAGATGGATTGAGACTTGCCGGAAGGCCTCAGAGCTGCAATATTCAGGACGAATTTGGGATCTACCATTGGATGCTGAGAAAGAAGTGGCGGATTCCTATTCTTAGCCTACTATGTAATCGTTCAAATCAGTGTCTAGTCTACAACGGCAAATCTATGGAGCAACTGCAGAAGGCTTATCCACATTGAGGTTAACGTTGACAAGGCCGAAATAACGGCTGCGACCACGCTCAGCCTCATCACGGGGAAGGACCTCTCCACGTTCCAGCACGACACCAACAAATCGTCGGGTGCCTCGCATCCATTTTTCCTTATAAAATCGAACAAACCCAGGTGCAACGGCGTATACTGTGTGGTCCCGTCCCATCTTGACCTGATAACCGTCGTGAGAGTGAGAGATCGATATCCAGTACAAAGTCACACACATGCTGTCCTGGGTGGAACAATGTGCCCCGTTGTCGCACAATGATGTTGCCGGGAATCACCTGTTGGTCTGGAAAAAAATAAGCCGGTGATTGACAAAAATGGTCCACATTACGAACCCGAAAATTTTTTGATACCAAGACGCTTGCCAGGAGAGCCTCCATGATTTTGAACGGTACCTCCTGCCCTTTTCGTTGCAGTTCTGACTGAGCCTAGATGGACGGTTAGTACCAGGAGGAATTAGTCATAAACAACAAACCGAGGAGGGAGAAAGGCGAGTGGACGGCATGAGCAATACGAGTCAGAAAGGACATGTCGCAGCCGATACAGAAAACCACACTTGGACCGCGTACCCGGCAATCACCGACCAGGATTCATATATTACTGTCCCCTTCACTATCCACTTTTATCTTCTTCTCCCCTCCATACAATGGTTCTCCTCGTCACATCTGATAACGAAAAGTTCCAGGTTGACAAACAAGTCGCAGAGCGCAGTATTCTCATCAAGAACATGCTTGAGGGCATGTCTCGATTTCTCCTTCAACATGTCACACATCTTAATTCGGCTTTCCTTTTGCAGATGTCGGTGAATCTGACCAAGCCATACCACTACCAAACGTGAGCTCGAGTGTGATGAAGAAGGTCAGTGGTTGGAGCGCGTTATTGAGTTGCGATCTTGACGTTAGCCAACTCTAGGTCCTGGAGTATTGCGAGAAGCACAGAGACGAGGTCCTCCCCTCCACTGACTCCGAGTCTGGTCAAGATGAGACCCGCAAGAGAACTACTGATATCAGCGAATGGGACCAGAAGTTCATCACCGTGGACCAGGAGATGCTCTTTGAGATTATTCTTGCTGCCAACTACCTTGATATCAAACCCCTTCTGTGAGCTTATCCTTGGACCTTCTCTTAACCACGTTCCCAATAATTGTCTAAGTGATGTTGGTTGCAAGACTGTTGCGAACATGATCAAGGGAAAGACACCTGAAGAAATTCGTAAGCTTTTCAATATCGCCAATGACTTCACCCCCGAGGAGGAGGTAGGAAACATTATCATTACAAGGAAAACATTGACTAACTTGCTATCGTGTAAATTAGGCGCAGATCAAGAAAGAGAACGTGAGTAGTGATCGTCTTGTGGCCTCATGGAGGATTGTTCATGTTCATCCTTTTTTTCAGGAATGGGCTGAGGACCGATAGGGATTTCACACCTCATACTTCTACTTTTACTATGTCGCTGTAGCATTGTCATAATCAACTTCCATTTGATATTTTCATGAACATTACATGCTTTGTGCACGGACCTCTATCCTTGATTGGTCCGTTCTTCACTTTAGGTAATATTGGCCCAAGCTCACATTGTCGACTCGTAGTCATCTATTCCTTGTTTTCTATGTCTATCATTCCTGATCTTCCAGGAGATCTTGTCGCACGGAATTCCGACCAGGAGCGTTGGCTTAAAAATCGCGTTGGCAGATTATGCCATATGGATTCCGAGCGGTGGGTCTCGGCTGACTTCAGGCTCAGCTATGGCAGCTCATACTCGGCCCAGCTTTCCAGGCAGTCAGCCAGTTAGTTTCTCTGTAACAGATTTGGCAAGGCTAGAATCCCACGAGCAAGTTCTCAAGTACTTCTGCCCAGCTTTCCATTTACTCCTTGTTTCAGTTTCTGGGTATGCGAAAAGTCCGACGGTGTTCGCGTACTACTGTTAGTTTTGACGGATCCTACGTCTGGTGAGCAGACGGTTTATATTGTGAGTATACAACATGCATGGTACAATTTTTTTACGGATATTTATATTTAATAGATTGATCGTCACAATACTTATCGTCAACTGAGCGGTCTTTACTTTCCCCATCATGAAAATCCCGTGAATCCGCTCATGGACACGCTGGTAGATGGTGAGCTTGTGGTCGATGTGGATCCACGCACACAACGGGTTTCTTTGCTTTTTTCTTTCCAGTCTTTCAAGTTTTTCTAATCGTCATGCCTAGGAAACCCCGCGATACCTTGCCTTTGATTGTCTAGTTGCAGACAATCAGAATGTCATGTCCAGACCACTGGATAAACGCTGTGGTGTACGCCCTTTACCGTTCTCTGCCTGTGCATGTTTTTCATTCACTTGCATGCTCAGCGTCTGAATGCATGGTTTTTCAAACCTTACGAAAAGATGATGATTGATCATCCTCACATGGCTGAACGGCAACCCTTCGAGTAACCTTTCCTCATCCTTGTCCTCATCTTGAGTTGAATCTGGCTTTCAGAATTCGAGTAAAGCAAACAACTTTTTCATATCATGTTCGAGCTGTATTCGATGGTATACCATTGCTTCAACATGGAAACGACGGCCTCATTTATACGTGTGTTAACGCTCCTTATAGTCCTGGGACAGATAACAATATGTAAGTTGACTCGCATATCTAGATAGCCGCCTCTTTCTCATTCGTGCTTAACAAAGACTGAAGTGGAAACTGCCATCGGAAAATTCGGTCGACTTCAAGCTCGTTCTACGCTTCCCACCGCTTCCACATGATGCAACGAAACCTGATTTTCATGCCAAACCTTTGTTTTTGCTACATGTATGGACTGGGGGTGACGGTTATGAGCAGTTTGATGAAATGTATGTTGAGGACGAGGAGTGGGAACGGTTCGTCTTTCTTTTTCTTTTTTCAATCATCCATCTTGTGCGTCCGTTGGAACTTATCGTGGTTTTAGTCTTAAACAGGGTGGTGAGCAGATCGATGATCGAATTGTCGAAGTTCATTGGGAAGTTGACCATTCACGTTGGCGCATGATGCGATTCCGTAATGATAAACCCAACGGGAACCATCTCAGCATCGTCGACAATATTATTCAGAGCATTGCAGATGGAGTAGAGAAAGAAGCAGTAAAGCTGTCAAATTCTTCTTTTGTACACTGTAACTCATGGCAACGTCCTTCCTTTGTTTTAGCTTCTTGAACGCTCTGATGCGATCCGCAATGCTTGGAAGGCACGCCTAGGTAAATCGGCTTCCACGTCTTCACATCAACAAATGCATCCACACGTGCTTCCTGTACCACCATCAAGATCAATGCCGCCTCCGCCTCCACCTCCACCGCCTCAACAACAGCGATCATCGTCATCACGACCAGGATCCCATCTTGTGCCTCAGGTGGAAATACGCTACGGACCTTTTGCTGAGCCGATGTGGAGTAAAGTCGCGGGACCATCCATAATTGCTGGAATGCAGCGCTAAGTGTCCATTGATATGTGCCTGGCGCTGGAACCGTGTTTCTGGTCTTGCTTTTCGGTTCCCTTTCAAATCCCGTATCGTATTCACGGATCCAAACCGGAAGTATCCATGCGTATGTTTTTATCACAGCATGTAATTTCTAATCATGTATCGCTTTGCCCCGTTGTCTTAACTTCTTTTTCATCTGATTAACCTGCATGTAATTTTATTACGCACCCTATGTAATTTGCTTATATATCTCCCACCATTGACGTGACGATCAGAAACGTATAGCTATCTTCAATCATTGGTGCCTTGCATAACAACATGATGTCGAATGACTCATTTACTTGCCAGGGTCCTTGTTCAGCGCTAAATTCAATGAGGAATGGACAGAAATGATGGTGAGATCAACTCTAAGCACAGTTGTAGGCTTTTTCTCCGATGCTTGATGATTTCGTGTGAGTTTGATTGTGCAAGACCTCAAGACTTCGAATCTCATGTCCATCAGAGTGGGTCAAGAATGCAACTGTAAGACGTGGCACTTAGGGATATTATGAAGCCTTGTGTCAGCTCCCTTGGCATGATTGTTCGGTCTCAAGACAATGTGCTTTTTAGTCTGCAAGACGAGCAAAAGGTGAAATTGAGAAAGTAAAAATCGTAACAGGTTTCGTAAGCATCAACAGATATTCGAGCAATTTGGGCGACAAAGGGCGAGGCATAGCGAGAAGATGACGAGGAAATGGGGTGCATATCTAATCGTTACAGATCGAGATTCAAGTAGAACGAGATGGAAATAAGGTGACGGAAGGCGGAAATATCAAAGCTGTCATCACGATTCGTCGGAGACGTGCTGCTGTACCCTCGAGAGGAGACAACAGGAGCTATTCATGAAGAAATAGAAAAATGTGCAAGAAGGATAAACATGTCATGAAATGAGTTGAAGAATTAATTGTGTCAATGATGCAGTGAATGAATAAGCAAGATTGCGGGAAAATGTGAAGAAGATTGCTGAAGAAATAATATAAGATGCGAAAGATTTTTGAATGCTTGAAATGGGCAGATGAATGTAGTGGAATACCACGACGGCGGGAGGAGTCAGAAGCGCAGAGGGAGTTGGCAAATTCCCATGACTCAATTTAAGAAGTCCAGGGCGGAGGAAAGAGGCGAAATGGCGAAGTCAGCATAATGGCTGGGCTTTTTGACCCGCAGAGAATAGGTATCCACGAAGCTGAGCGAGCGAGCGAGAGCAGGGGCTAGCGTACAGGGAGGGAGGGGAGACAGAGGAGAATCGAAAAAGCCCATGTCGAGTGGAGAAAGGACGGCCTCAAACGAGCTGTCGGAGAATCCTGAGCTGGAGTCTACAGATGAGTCCCGTTTGCAGGGTTTACCCGGAGCGATTGCAAGGGCTGCAAACTGCGCAATGGGCATGGCCTACATTAGGTAAGACGAGTTAGTGCTAAGTGCTAGTTTTCAAGGACATTCCACTAGGAGTACCTCTGGAACATCTTCTGAGGAGGTTGAGAGCCAAGGCAGCACAAGACTCGGTGGTTGGTGAACGCTAGCATCGATGGGGGAGGCGTCGTCGATGTTGTTTTCAGCGAAGGGAGCGTCGCTGATATCGACAACATTGGAATCGCACTGGCCCTCGGTGACTGTCCACCAAGTGATGTCCGCAAGAACTTGCCTGCCAGACGTCTCTGACGGTGCAGAGCGCCTGCAACGACGAGCGCGCACGGAGGCAGAAGAGTAAGGAGAGCGGCGGCCTGCTGCAGAGGAAGGAAAACGACGAAGAGACGGCATTGTGAAGAACGGCGGCCGAGGGCAGGGCCTTGAGGGTTGGAGGCAGACATTGGAATCTGCTTTTCTCTTTTATATAAGAGCAAAAAGCGTCACTCCGGTCACTCTCCACCTGCCGTCTTCCCTGTCTCCGGTTCTCAGCCACCAGCTCCGCACACAATCATCCACTATACCCAGTCTGACATCCCGCATGCCGATCTCAGTAATCTATTCGCTTCGGCTAACCTTCTCCACACCATGCCTGCTTCGCGGCGATTTCCATGTACTGTACGGACGCCGAGCGGTGTGATGAATTACGGATCATCCCTTGACTTTACAGTTGTTCAGCTCAACGTCACCAGCTTTCGACTGACACATGCACGCGTCTTTGTGCCCGGGGACAAACTGACGTCCAGCTCATACGTAACGGCGCGTTTGGACGCGTCGAAACTAGGTTAATTAACGCGTCAACTTCTCAGAGTCTCTTCTCACTAGTGATCATAGGCCAATCTCTTAAGCTTCACTAGACAGTTAGATGTTGCCTCTCGTCGGATCCGTGCTATTGACAAGAAGTCATCCAGTATGCAATTCTTTCATATAACGAGTGTCTGGCTCTCGAATCTTGCCTTATGTCAACCCATCAACTAGCTAATGCACAATAGTTCATCCCACCCATCGTCGCTGATTAGTTTAGCAACACCCCAAGACCAGAGTTGTGGTCATGGTCGTTCCTGTGCGGGAGCAATCCCAGCTCTCTACGTCAATATTTCATCAGTAGCATAGATAGGGGTTCGATCACAGTTATGAATGGCTTTCTTGTTGCAGCGGTTTTATATGCTGGACGTAATGCAGTTAATTCGCATTTGGTATTGTGCGGCTGATAGATATCAGATCCCCCAATCCTGGCATAAAACGCGACTTAGTGGCAATTACGGCGGCACCAAACTACTTTTGTAGTCATCCACTAATGCCAGCTGGGAGTTCATCACCGGTGGCGCGGACTTGAGATTTAGGGACAACCCTGAAGGTTGAGAAAGCTTCGCGAAGGCCGGAGGCGCTGAGCTGTCTGACACACTCACCAATAGCACTTCACGAACCATAGGGAGACAAGCTGTTTCGACTGCTATTTATTTTTATTTCTTCTGGTCGACTTCGTGACATTCGTTGGGACAGGCTGTTTTGGTGAAAGAGAAGACTTCAGATGCAAATGTCAGTCCTGTTACAAACCATGGATTCGAAACCTCATGAGTATTTAGATTAATGGTTATGATGTCTTCGTTGATATCGTCATTTATCTTTTGACATGTGGAACTTGGTCGCCTGGTTTGTTCTAGTTCGCCCGGATCGTGCGAACGAGTGTTGTGAACTGGCCTTGAGACTGAAAATTCATCTCAGATGACGTGGTCTCACACTACATGATTGATATATCCTCGGCGGAACTTCAGGATGACCAGGTAACTGTCAGATACCAGCGCGGAAAGATTAAAGACCAATATACTCACACACTACTCACACACTTTAAGCTTGTCCTCCAAATTTGTCCGTTGTCACTATAGCGGGATCGCATTGGTTTCCCAAACTTCCCATGTAAAAGCTTACATAGACCTTACCTCATCCCGTGCTTCACAGAAGCCCCGCTACGTCTGAGACATGAGTAGTATTTTACGATAGACAAGACGAACCCCTAAGTAGTGTTCGGTTTTGACACGGGAATTCAGGTACGCTGACGCCCTGCTATTCGAACTTGTTCGCCGTCACTACTGGCCCACCACCCGTTGCATATGCTATGCGACGAGTATAAGAAGTCTGATCATTCAGTGGTATGAAGATTAGCACTTCAGTTTCCCTGAAGATTCCAAGGAACGAACAATCCATTAAACGGGTAGTGGTTTGAGACGAGGATGGCAGGTTTGTGTACGTAATTTCTGTTGACATGGTGAATCGAAAGAGGTTGCTACTGCCAAATTTGCATATGGCTGGAGTATTTCGCGCAGACGCATAACACAGGATTGGACCCATATCCATTTTGAACTAGAATTGCTGCAGGCCCCTATCACAGCGGACCATTGTCGGAAATTTTGAGCAATGCCATCATGCCGGCCAATGCAAAATGGTTGCCGGATATCCGCACCGGAATGCCATCTAAAATTAGCATATCTGCTATATAATCGGGAAGTCAGTATTCATGGGAGCCAGGTGATTCCTTATCAAAGCACCTGTTGCTCCTCCTCTCATCCTTGTATGACTTATGTAAGAGCTCTACGATGCCCTCTGAACCATTTAGGCCTTGTTTCCTACTCCCATGTCTGGCTCAGTAACTATATTATATGGTGCCGTCATTACTCCTGTCGACTCAAGGACGTGGAAAGCCTTGCCTATGTGTTTGATGGAGATCGGCTCGACTGGGAACATAGATTGGATGCTGGACTGTGTCAAGGAGAATCAGCTAGAAGAGACACTCAGCCAGAAGGGCTTAGCCACCAGCCAGGTAGTATATTTGAAGGATGGCGAATTTATCATTCCTGGTTTCATTGATACCCACACGGTATGCGCGTGCATACTCTTTGTCGGGCTCTCTGTTGATGACAATACCAGCATGCTTGTCAATTTCCTAATCTTGGAAAGTGTGTCTCTTAGTAATGGTCTCTTGTTGTTATGCTCATAATTGACCAAAGAGGAGGTCAATATGAACTGCTGGACTGGTTGAAAAACATTACCTTTCCCAAGGAGGCAGAGTTCGCCGACTTGAATTTCGCAAAGAAGGTGTATAATGATGTCGTACGGCGGTCACTGGACTGCGGAGTATGTTGCCTCAGTCATAATGTGACTACCGTCTTGATCTTGCTCTCAGACGACAACTTCGTGTTACTTTGGCACCCTTCACCTGGAAGCTACAAAGATACTCGCAGATGCTGCAAACCAACTAGGTAAAGAACCTTCGTGCCTGCCGTGCCTATCATCCAATTCTGGGATCTAATATCATGGTATTACTTTCAGGTCAACGAGCGTTTATCGGGGTACGTCATTCATCTCGCATAGCATTTGCCATGCTTTCTCATCGCGTCAAACTTCGGGGTAGAAATGCAACATGGATAGAAAAGAAGGAAGCTCGGGATCCTACATAGAAGAGAGCGCGGCGAAGTCTCTACAGGACACTGCATCATTGATCTCCTATATCCGTTCGCTCACTCCTGTCTCAAGTCACGCGAACATCGGGACCGCGCCAGAAGCACTTGTACAACCTATCTTAACTCCTCGTTTCGCAATCTCTTGCACAAGTGAAAACCTCCATGGAATAGGTGAACTTGCGGACCGATATGACCTACAAGAGCGGCGCTCTGATGAATCCAGAATGCGGATACAGACTCACATATCGGAGAACCAGGGAGAAGTGGGACATACCCTCAGTTTTTACCCTAATGCAGACTCTTATGCCCACGTGTATGATTTCCATGGACTACTCCGAGATACTACCATCTTAGCACATGCGGTTCACCTATCTGACGATGAAATTCAACTTATCAAGGTGCGGAAAGCAGGCATTAGCCATTGTCCTACGAGCAACTTCAATTTGAGGAGTGGTGTTGCTCCGATAGGAAGATACCTCGATGAGGGGTTGAAAGTATGTTTAAAATAAGCCATTTTCATTTCCAATTGACACTTGACCCAGGTTGGACTTGGTACGGACGTATCGGGTGGATTTTCTGTGTCAATCTTGAACACGATTCGAGATGCATCAACGGCATCCAAAATTGTCGCCATGAGTAATTTACTCAGTCCTGAAATCACAAATTCTACTGAGACGGTTGACAAGAAACCAACCTCTCCACCTTTTCCTTCCGAATGCGCTCCGGTCTCCTGTTTTGCCAATCAACAGCTCCCCATAGAGACGCTATTCTATCTGGCGACGCTTGGGGGAGCGCAGGTCTGTAATTTATCTGAGAGGACTGGATCATTTTCTCCGGGAAAGAGTTTTGATGCTCTTCTAGTTGATGTGACAGGGGATAAGGGAGCTCTTGGGCTGTGGGGAATGGACGCTCAATCAAGTGGTGACTCAGATTCGAAGAGAAAGAAGCTTGAGGAGAACTTAGAGAGGTTCTTGTTCTGCGGTGATGATCGACACATCCTGAAGGTCTTTGTTCAGGGATGTTTCGTTGGTGGCAAATTATTCCGGAAGTGAGTCTATTCCAGCGCCCAGAAATGGCGTCATGTATTACATAAGAAGATCAAATGATAAATGATTTGCGGTAGATCCATCTATTTGTGTATATTGATATTCAAGGCCCTTAAATCTGTATTCAACCATGACCCTATCTTCGCATCGTCCCAGTAACGGATAGACAAGAACTCTGTCCGCTTGCAGTATAGAAACAATGTTGGAATTTGGATCTCATACGAGCCTGTGCGATGCATGTGATTCCTTTATTGTATTTTTATTGTTCTAAATAGGTATATAAGTAGTTTGTACTTGCTATCCGTTTGCCTCCCCCGTTCATATTTCAACAAATGATGGAGGACTCAACAATGCCTTCAAGCGCCGCAGAACTGAGAAGAAGCCCTCCACAGAAACCTCAGGAGATGTGTTTGCGCCTGTGGAATCCTCCATAAACTTGATCGAGGGGTCCAAATTTGTGAGTTCGGAGAAACGCGTGAAAGGACGACGTGGTCAGTCGAAATTAATAACCAAAAATCTTATACGAGAGCTTTAGTGGCCTCGAGTCACTCGATCTCCTGTGTCTTTCTTGATCGAGTAAGAGCCTCAACTTTATCATCACGGAAAGAAAAGCTCGGTATTTATGGGAAGAAGTGAGTCATTTTCTCTATCCAACGCCCTTGACCCGTTGATTTTGATTCACTTGACTATGAGTAGGCGTTTGAAAGGTGATACAACCCTCCACCACGTTGCCCTGATGACCTTGACTTAGCAAAGCACACCAAGTTCTTGTCCCACAAGGACTGTATGGTACGTTATGATTGGTTCATCTATGTTGGTCTCTGAGAAAATTATTCAGTTGTGTGGCTCCATTTATGGCAATCATGCATCGTGGGCGTTACGTCTTCGGGCTTCTATCCGAACCTGGACACGTCTCTTTTTATCTTCTTCGAACTTGACAATATATTTACCGGTCAAAGATTCAGGAATTGTGGTTCCTATGCTTCGTTTTCACAATACTTACAAGTGAGTACAAATAAACTATCTTCTTTCAAGCTGACTTTTAGGGTACAGGAAACCAAGAGTATGGGTATTGCTGGATTGAAGATTGGGCAAAGTTCATTCCTAGGCCCAAATGGCGCAAGGAGGTGCTAGAACGGATCAATATCACGATAGAATGTGAAGACAGTGCTGCTATCTGATTTCGAGGGAGGGCAATATAATTCACCATAGGGTTCGACCACTTTGTGGACTTCCCCTGATATCGGGATTTCCACCCGTCGGAGTTGAATTACAAGGCCTGTATCATTTCCAGAAACGTCTTTTAAGATGTTTTTTGTCTGGACCCACTGAAGGCTACTTTGGCTGACGTAGAGAACAGTCGTTTGAGATTCCAATGCACCCAGTGTCCCAGGTATTCATCGTGCTTCGGAACTATGAGAAGTTGGTTAGAGATTGTATGTCCTTTTTTCGGTCGACTGGGCCATTGAAGTTTTTGATTCCTTTACTGCAGAGATCGATCACGAAATACATTACGACGGACAAACTCCCATGAAGAGATGGAACAACTCGCTTTGGATACCTGATGCACCCGACACTGGCTGCAATTACTGAATTAGGATTTATCGACGAATTTACATGACTTGCTGCCTTGATTATGAACAACGATTGTAAACACTGAGTCTAGATGACATTTGGGTTCTGTTGTCCAAATTTGTCACGGACTCCTATTTCTAGTGATCGGAAAGAGAGATATATGATTGACCAGAATGAAGAAACTATAAAGCATTACTCAAGGAATCACTAGTCAGATGCTATGAGTCTCCCGTATGTCTTCGTAGGCGAAAGAGGATTTTCTAGATCTGTCAAGTTCAGAGCGATCATCGCGTGACTGTGGGAGCAAGGCACTAGGCCCCACTAACAAATCACCAAATGTCGCAGCTTGAACGCCAGAACAATGGAACCGCATAATGTGACAGTCACTGACTGGGGACCAGGGGCGACTTACACGAGTGTTAATCTCACTCTTCCCCCTCAAGACTTCCTCCCGAACGATGTTCCACAGTCTGAGCATGCTGCCCTTCATCCACGATCACGATACAGATGGCAAGATCATGACTAATTGTTCTAAACGGCGGAAACTTGTGGCAGAAGGCCCAACAAATTCGGTACAAGCGGATCGT